>Ga0334722_10000020_pt1 | contig 248167 bp, 235 predicted proteins | sample C3_bottom_MG_FD_207210 | JGI IMG/M metagenome (GOLD analysis project Ga0334722, IMG submission 207210) | Sediment microbial communities from Yellowstone Lake, YNP, Wyoming, USA - C3_bottom | ecosystem: Environmental > Aquatic > Freshwater > Lake > Sediment | place: USA: Wyoming | collected... | reverse complement strand
GTATGACGGGGGCGTGACTACCATCGCCCGAGCGGATTCGATTCGCAAGGAGCCCGAGTGAGGAAGCCGCGCAAGACGGCGAAGCCGCCGGCGAGAGCACGGACCGTGGACGCGAAGGGCAAGCGACTGATTGTGGTCGAGTCGCCGGCGAAGACGCGTACCCTGGAGCGATTCCTGGGGGATCAGTACGCGGTCATCGCCACGATGGGGCACATCCGCGACCTGCCGGCGTACAAACTCGGGGTGTCTATCGACAACGGGTTCCACCCCGAATATGTCGAACTGCGCGACAAGAAAGACGCCATCGCCCAGTTGCGGAAGGCGGTGAAGGCGGCTAACAGCGTGACGCTGGCGTGCGACCCCGACCGCGAGGGCGAGGCGATTTGCTGGCATGTCAAGGAACTTCTCGACCTGAAGGACCCGGCGCGCATCGAGTTCAACGAGATTACCGAACGGGCGGTGACGCAGGCGCTGGCGCACCCGCGCACGATTGATATGCGGCGTGTGGACGCGCAGCAGGCGCGGCGCATCCTCGATCGGATTGTGGGCTACACGCTGAGCCCGCTGCTCTGGAAGAAAATCCAGCGGGGGTTGAGCGCCGGGCGGGTGCAGTCGGTGGCGGTGAAGCTGGTGGTCGACCGCGAACGAGATATCGCCAAATTCACCGCGCAAGAGTACTGGACGATCCAGGCGACGCTGACGCCGGAGGGGAAGTCGTCGCCGTTCCCGGCGCGCCTGCTGAAAATGGGTGGCGAGAAGGCGGAGATTGTTTCACAGGACGCCGCGGACAGCGTATGCGCCGACTTGCGGGCGGCGACCTTCACGGTCGAGAACTTCACGCGCGGCGAACGGAGGCGGCGGCCGCGGGCGCCGTTCACGACGAGCACACTGCAGCAGGCGGCGTCGCGGGCACTGGGGATGCGCACGAAGCGGACGATGAGCATCGCGCAGCAACTGTATGAGGGTGTCGAACTCAAGGGCGAGGGGCATGTCGGGCTGATTACCTATATGCGCACCGACTCGCCGCGGGTGGCACAAGAGGCGCAAGCGGAGGCGCGGGCGGTGGTGACGCAGGCCTACGGCGCCGACTACCTGCCCGACCAGCCGCCGCACTATCGCAGCCGCAAGGGCGCGCAGGACGCGCACGAGGCCATCCGCCCGACCAGCGCGGCGCGGACGCCGGAGTCGTTGCAGGGATTGCTGTCGAAGGAGCAGTTGCGGCTGTACGAATTGATTTGGGTGCGATTCCTGGCCAGCCAGATGGCCGAAGCGGTCTACGACACGACGGCGGCGGACATCACCGCCGGCAAATATCAGTTGCGGGCCTCGGGGTCGCAATTGCGATTCCCCGGCTTCCTGGCGGTGGAGAAGCCGGAGACCGTCGCCAGCGATGAACAGAAGGAAGAGGGCGACGGCACCAAGGCCGCCGAGGCAGGCGAGGCCGGCGAGGCGTCCGAAGAGGGGGAGTTCGAGGGATTGTTGCCCGAGATGCAGGCGGGCGACCGGCTGACCCTGCTTGACCTGCTGCCGGAACAGCACTTCACCGAACCGCCGCCGCGGTACACGGAAGCGACGCTGGTGCGCGCGCTCGAGGCGCGCGGCATCGGACGGCCAAGCACTTATGCGCCGACGGTGTCGCTGATTCAGGACCGCGGCTATGTCGAGTCGAAGGACCGCCGGTTGTACGCGACGGACTTAGGACAACTGGTCACGCAGGAGTTGCAGGAACACTTCCCCAACATTCTCGACGAGGCGTTCACCGCGCAAGTCGAAGAGCGACTGGACCGCGTGGAAGAGGGCGAGGAGTCGTGGGAAGGGCTGCTGCGGGAGTTCTATCAGCCGTTCCGCGGGGCAGTGGAAACGGCGAAGGTGCAGATGCAGGACCGGCGGCCGAAGCCGATCCCGACCGAGGAAGTGTGCCAGGTGTGCGGGGCGAAGATGGTGATTCGGTCGGGGCGGTTTGGGCAGTTCCTCAGTTGCTCGCGGTTCCCGGAATGCAAGGGGAGCCGGCCGCTGCCCGGGACGGAGCGCGCCCGGCCGGCGCCGGAGGTGACGGATGTGGCGTGCGAGCTGTGCGGCAAGCCGATGGTGAAGCGCTTCACGCCGCGGCGGGGCGGAAGCTACTTCCTGGGCTGTTCCGGCTATCCGAAGTGCAAGTCCACGAAGCCGCTGCCGAAAGATTCCGCCGCGCCGGGGGAGGACAAGGAATAGCCCAGCCGGCCAGCGTTGCGGAACCCCGGGCGGTCTGCGCCGCTTGCGGCGCCATCACGCCGGCGGAAGTGCGCGTCTGCGTGCGCTGCGGTGCGGCGCGCCCGGACTCCCAGACGCTGCGCTTGCGCCGCGCGCACGGATGGTCGCGCCAACGGGAGCGGGGGCGGGCGGTGCTGTTCGGGCTGATCGGCGCCGGGGCGCTGCTGGCGTGGAATTATTACTGGTTCGGCGCCGGGACGGGTGGCGCCGGCACCGGGCAGACGGTGGCGATGGCAGTGCTGGGCGCAGCGACGGGGGTGTTGATCGGCTATCAGCCGCGCGTGGTGTGGCAATCGCTGCAGTCGATTGTGGTGCGCTGGCGGCTGGCGTGGACGCGGTTCCGCTTCGGGGCGAACTATCGGCGGGCGCAGCGCGTGACGGAACAGCAATTGGAGAAACAGCCGAGATCACCCGAGGGTCTGGAGCGCCGGGCGATCCTGGAGGCGCTGGGCGGCGATCTGAAGCGCGCGGTGGATACGCTGCGGCGCGTGGCCAACACGCAGTCGGACGGAGTCGTTGCGCGGCATAATCTGGCGGTGGCACTGTTGCAGGCGGGCTCGCCGACACAAGGGATCGATCTGCTGCGCGCGGTCGTCGATGAACGGCGCGACGCGCTCACGGCCCTGCGCAACCTGACGCAGGCGCTGACGGAGACCGGGCAGGCCGCCGAGGCGGAGTCGTATGCGGCGCAGGTCGTGGGCCGGCTGCCCGATGATCCGCGCGTGCGCAACCATCACGGTCTGCTGCTCTTGAAGACCAACCAGATCGACGAGGCGCGGCGGGAATTGAACGCGGCACAGGAGCGCGCCCGGCGGAACGCCGATGCCGAGAGCAACCTGGGCTTGGTGGAGTTTGCGGAACGGAATGTGGATGGGGCGAAGGCGCGTTTCCGGCTGGCAATGCGCTTCGATCGGACACATGCCGCGTCGCGGACAAACCTGGCGCTGCTGGCGCTGCTCGACCGCAACATCCTGGGGGCGATTTCGGAACTCCGCAAGACGCTGCGCTCGCGGCCGGGGTTTGCGCCGGCCCATATGTTCTTGGGCATCGGCTATTTCCATCTGGGGTTGAGCCGGCAAGTGGGGCAGCAATTCCTAGAGGCGGTGCAGTTGGCGCCGAACAGCCATCCGATTCGCTACAACTACGGCGTGGCGATGGTGCGGGAAGGCGACTTCGATGAGGCCCTGCTCGCGTTCCAGCGGGCATTCGACTTGCGGCCCGACGACCCGGACACGCTGGTCAATCTGGGGGTGGTGGAACACATCCGTGGCCGCCCGGAAGACGCGCGCGGTCACTTCGAATCGGCGGTGTACGCGGCGCCCGACCACGCGCTGGCGCACTACAATGTCGCGCTGACCTACGACGCGCTGCGGCTGGTGGACTTGGCGCAACGACACACCGCGAAAGCGCTGGAGGCGCGCTCGCCCTTCGGTGAGGCGCAGTCGAACCTGGGGGCGTTCTGCATCATCCAGAACCTGCTCGACGAGGCGCAAGAGGCGCTGATCCGTTCGGTGGACCTGGTGCCGACTTCACCGGTGCCGGTGGTGAATTTGGGGCTGCTGCACCTGATCCGCGGCGACCTGGACGCGTCGGAGGCGCAGGTGAAGAAGGCCTTGGCCCTGGAACCGCGGCTGGGGGTGGCACGCGACTTGTTGGCGCGTGTGCATTTCAAGCGGCAGGAGTATGCGGAAGCTATTGTGCAGTGGGAAGTGCTGCTGGACTTGGAGCCGCGGAACGCCGATGTCCATCAGAGTTTGGGGATGGCGCACTACTACTGGGGCGACTTTGAAGCGGCGATCGAGTATTTCAAGCGTTACCTGCTGCTGCGGCCGCAGGAGATCGGCGCCTACAACAACCTGGGGCTCACATACGCGCAGGCGGCGCGCAAACTCCTGATGAAGTATCAGGACATCGAGGCGACGCGGGGGCTGGGGCAGGTGAACCGCGAAATGCAGGAGTTGAAAACGCAGGAGAAGGAACACCTGAGCCAAGCCATCTTCCACTTGCGCCGCGCGGTGGCGATGGCCCCGACCGACCCGGTGACGCACAGCAACCTCGGACTGGCCAGCTTCTTCAAGGGCGAGACTTCGGCCGCGATGGACGAATGGAAGGAAGTGACGCGCCTATCACCGGCGTACGCCCGGGCGCGGGCGGCGCAGCGGTTCACGACCTACGACGATTCGCAACTGGCCATTTCGCCGCTCGACCCGGCGTCGCGGGTCGTGCGAATGCCGCCGATCACCGCCGATTTTCACTATGTGTTTTGCGACGGCTTGCCGCGGCGCCGGTATGAATGGGAACTGCCGTGGCCCGACCTGGCCAAAGTGGCGCGCCGCCACCAGCGATTGGTCGAATTGCAGGACCGTCTGACGACGCTGGCGCCGCGCTTCGGGTAGGCGCTACACGATCCCGAGCGAACGGCCGACCTTCTCGAAGGCGCGCAGCGCAAAGTCGAGGTCGTCGCGGCTGTGGACGGCGGACATCATGGTGCGAATGCGCGCCTTGCCCTGCGGCACGGTCGGATAGACGATGGCCTGCGCGAAGACGCTCTCGGCGAAGAGGCCGTCGGAGAGCGCCATCGTTTTCGCTTCGTCGCCGACGATGACGGGCGTGATGGGCGTCTCCGAGACGCCGGTGTCGAACCCGAGCGCGCGCAGGCCCTGCTTGAAGTAGGCGGTGTTGTTCCACAGGCGCTCAAGTAACTCCGGTTCCGTCTCGAGGACTTCGATGGCGGCGATGCAGGCGGCGACGACCGACGGCGGGTGCGAAGTGGAGAAGAGGAACGGGCGACCGCGGTGGATGAGCCAATCGCGCAACGACTGCGGGCCGGCGATGTAGCCGCCCATCGCGCCGATGGCTTTCGAGAGCGTGCCGACCTGGATGTGCACGCGGCCGTGCAGGTCGAAGTGGTCGATGGTGCCGCGGCCGTTGCGCCCGAGGACGCCGCTGGCGTGGGCGTCGTCCACCATCAAGATGGCGCCATAATCCTCACACGCTGACGCCAGGCCGGGCAGGTCGGCGATGTCGCCGTCCATCGAGAAGACGCCGTCGGTGATGACGAGTTTACGGCGCGCCGTCTGATGCGTTTCCAACAGGCGGCGGGCCGCGTCGATGTCCTTGTGCGGAAAGATAGCGCGTGTCGCCTTCGAGAGGCGGCAGCCGTCAATGATGGAAGCGTGGTTGAGTTCGTCGGTGATGATGACATCGTCTTCTGCTGTGATGGCGGGAATGACACCCAGATTGGCGGCGAAGCCGGATTGCATGACGAGCGTGGCCTCGGTGTGTTTGAAGGCGGCGAGGCGCTTTTCCAGCTCTTCATGCAGGGTGAAGGTGCCGGCGATGGGGCGGACGGAGCCGGTGCCGACGCCCCAGCGTTCGAGCGCCTCGAGCGCCCGCCGGCGGAGTTTCGGGTGGCCGGTGAGGCCGAGATAGTTATTCGCCGAGAGTTCGAGGACGCGCTTGCCGCGGATGGTGACCCAAGCGCCCTGCGCGTCTTCGAGGACGAAGAGGGTACGGAAGACCTTCTGCTGTTTGAGGGCGGCGATTTCGTCATCGAGGAAGGCGAGCGGAGAAGTGGTCACGGGCGACATCGGAACCTCCTACGGCGTAAGAATGATTTTCGCGGCTTCGCCGGCCTCGAGGAGTTGGAAGGCCTGTTCGTAATCGCCGAGGTCAAGGCGGTGGGTGATGAGTGGCGTGATGTCGAGGCCGGCGCGGAGCAAGCCGGTCATCTGTTTCCAAGTGGTGAAGAGTTCGCGTCCGAAGACGCCGCGGGCGTGCAGGCCCTTGAGGATGACTTCTTCGGCCAGTTCGATGGTGACTGCGGCGCTGGGCAGCCCGAAGAAGGTGACATAGCCGCCGTTGCGCACCGCCCGCAGCGCGGCGGTGACGCCCTTTTGATTGCCCGACATTTCGAGGACGACATCCACCCCGGCGCCGTCGGTCAGGTCACGCAGGGACTGCGGGATGTCGTCAGCGGCGGGGTCGAGCACGGCGTCGGCGCCCACTTGCGCGGCCAGGCGACGGCGCGTCGGGTTGGGGTCGCTGGCATAGACGGCGGCGGCGCCGGCCTGCTTGGCGACGGCGATGGAGAACAGCCCGATCGGGCCGCAGCCGATGACGGCGAGGCGCTGGCCGGCGACGGGGTGCATCAGCGTGGCGTGGACGGCGTTGCCGAGCGGCTCGAGGACGGAGGCGATGCTGCGGTCAATGCTGTCGTCGAGCTTCCAGGCGTTGAAGGCGGGGATGGCGACATAGTCGGCGAAGGCGCCGTCGCGGTCGATGCCGATGATTTGCAGGTTCTGGCAGAGGTGCATCTCGCCGCCGCGACATTCCGGGCAATGAAAGCAGGGGACATGCGATTCGGCGGCCACGAAATCGCCGATGGCGAGACTGGTGACGCGCTCGCCGAGTTCGACCACTTCGCCGCAGAACTCGTGTCCGAGGACGCGCGGCAGGCGCAGATGTTCCTGCGACCAGCGGTCCCAATGGAAAATGTGCAGGTCAGTGCCGCAGATTCCGGCGTTGGCGACTTTGAGGACGACTTCGTCGGGGCCGGGACGCGGTTCGGGCTTGGTGGTCAGTTCGATGCCGGGGCCGGGCCGGGCTTTGATCAGGGCGCGCACGAGAATGCGATTCGCCTCCGCAGGCAACAGCCCTGCTGCGGCCATGTGTGATGAAGGATGATTGATGAATCAGGGAAGCTAGAGAAAGAGGGGAGGGTGGAGCAGTGTGGTGGGGAGCGTGTATTATTGGCGGGGTATCAGGGCCGGCGTGGCTCAACGGTAGAGCGGTGGCTGCAACCGGGGTTCCTAGCGATCGGCTTTGCAGGCCAACTGGCGGGGTGAAGTGAGCAGCCTTTGCATCTCGTCACGCCTCTCGCCCCCGAAGGGGACTCTCATTGGCTGGCGAATGTCACTGGCACCTGCGCGTCAGGGCAGCTAGTCAAAAAGGAAGGGAGGGAAGAATTAACACCGAAATCGCCGATCGACTTGCATTCCTTTGCTGCTGTCGGCTTACAGACGACGGCGGCTTCCGGGGAGCAATCCTAGTCGTCGATCAGGCAGGGGTGCCACTGCAGTTCAAAGTCACAGATCCCGTCACTCCCACGTCGGCGCAAAAGATACTCTACGGAGGAACGCTGCAGTGGCATGTAAGGCGCAACATAATCGCTGCACCTCTACTAAATGCACTTGAACAAAAGCCACACCTTGTTGTTACAGACGATCAAGACGCTCTCGACTTCCGGAGGGATACCTCGGATTGGGATGTCCCGATCGTCTTTCTTGCCTCTCATGACGAGCGCTTGGCTACGCAGCTTGCTGGCGGGGAATTGATCGAGCCGCAAGGCTTCCGCGCATTTGTCTTGAAGAACGCTCCTGGATTCGATGATGATCTGCAAATCGCACGAGGCATTCTGAATGAGGTTGGAAAGCGATTCGACGCTGTGGAGGTTTTCGAGCGAGTTCATCGTGCAATTGACGCCGTCTCTGAAGAGCGAAGTAAAGGATAGCACCAAGCCATTTCTCCTGCGGGCACACAAGACAAACTACCGTTTAGACATCGGGCAGCCACTCGGCTGTCGCCTTTCAGATTGCCTCAAGTCCATGCTTTCCGATCTCACCAATTAGTGATTGGCCTACCGACCGTCAGGCGCGCATCCATCGACAACCCAATCCCCCCAGTTGTGCAAGAGGTCGAAGTCGTCCTCCCCAATCCGTCAGTTACTAGTCGCTTTTCACCGCTGCCCCCTCTTTCCAAGATGGTGTCCTGGGTAGTGGAAGTGCAATACCCGCAAATCTCTGACGCCGACATCGCGTCGCTCGACACACTCAACACGAGAATTCACGACGTCCCACTGTTGTGGTTGCCTCATCGAGGCACCTACGACTTTCGCGAAGAGAAACAGGGCGACAAAACTCTTGGCGTAACTGAACACCTGCTTCCGGCCGCGAAGCCGCGACGCGGTGAAGGTCGCCCAGTACAGCCTGTGGCCCAGAGCGACGGCTTGAATGAAATCTTGAGGCTGATCCTGACTCCTCCACCCACGCAGCTGATCAATTCCGTCGACCTCCCGGAGGAACTCAGGCAGTATCAGATTGAGGGAATGGTCTTCCTCTTCAAGACAAAGAGGGCATTACTAGCAGACGACATGGGTGTTGGGAAGACAATTCAGGCAATTGTTGCCCTTCGACTGCTGAAAAGAGCAACTCCGGACAAACAGATGCGGTCCCTCATAGTGTGCCCCGCTTCGCTCGAAACCAACTGGATTATGGAGATGAAGAAGTGGGCGCCTCCGGCACAGCACGCTCTCCGGATTGAGGGGCCAAAGCAGACTCGAGTCTCTCAATGGCGGGCCCCGTGGGAGGTGAAGATATGTAGCTATAACGAGATGCGTTTGGATACCGCGTTAGCAGTCGCAGGAGGGCCCTGGGATTTGGTGATCCTCGACGAGCCCGAGCCGCTAAAGAATCCGGACAATGAGGCCGCGCGCGCATTTCGAAAAATCCCGACCGACAGAGTTTGGTGCCTCACGGGCACACCGATTAGCAACAAGGTGGAGGATCTCATTGGAATCTTCGACGGGCTATGCCCCGGGTTGCTTACGGGAGTTGCGCCTACGAACATCTCCGCCATTCAGCGCCTGATCGCCCCACACTTCATGCGTCGCACCCGCGAACAGGTTCTCCCGGACCTGCCTCAAGTTGATGTCAATGACATTCGGGTCGAGCTGAAGCCGTCGCAGCGCGCTGCTTACGACCGAGTCGAGCGGGAGAAAAAAGCCTATCTCAAGGAGCTAGGCCGCGAGGTGACGCTGTTCCACGTCTTCCAAGTCATCAACGAACTGAAGCAAGTGTGCAACTTCGACCCGGTGACGGGTGACAGCGCCAAGGCCGATGCCCTCGCGGATGAGCTTCGACGCCTTGCCCCGGCACAGAAAGCCCTGATCTTCTCGCAGTATGTAAAAACTCTCCAACTGTTGAGCACGCGAATCGGCCGGGAGATCAGCTCGGGTCCCCTTCTTTTCCATGGAGGGCTGAGTGGAAAAGAGAAAGACCGCGTGATCCACGCGTTCAAGGATCTGACACAAAGACATCCTGTCCTTCTCATCTCGTTCAAAGCGGGCGGAATGGGGCTAAACCTCCAGGAAGCATCATATGTTTTTCTCTTCGACCAATGGTGGACTTTTGTGACTGAGAGCCAAGCCATCGGCAGAGTGCACCGGTTTGGCCAGAGCGCCAAGGTCACTGTCCGTCGGCTCCTGACGCTCAATACCATAGAACAGAGGATCAAAGAGAAGGTTGAAAAAAAGCGACGGCTTTTTAGAGCATTGTTCGAAGAGATGCCCTACGACTTGGCTTATGCTCTGTCACCTGAGGAGATCTTTGAGATCATGGATCTCGATCCGGCACTCGCCAGGTCACGGGCCACCCGCGCGGTCTATGGCTTGCCCTCTATGGCCCCAATTGAATTCGAGGCCCTCGTCGGACAAATTTATCGACGCCTAGGATATTCAGTGAGAGTTACGCCGCCGTCGGGCGACCGCGGTGTCGACATCTGGGCAGAAAGGTCCACAGCAGCTGAAGCTAGCCTTCTGATTGTGCAGTGCAAGCTGCAGTCCAATAGCGTGGGCCCCGCGCCGGTGCGCGAACTTGTTGGCACCTTGAGCATGAACGCGTCTGCAACAGGCGGCATCCTGGTCTCTGCCTCTGGGTTCACGAGAGGCGCTCGGGAGGAGGCAGCGGCAGCTGGAAGGGTCACATTGCGCGATGCAGCCTGGATCGTCGCGGCCTGCCGCGAGTATGGGGGAGTTGCCAAGGTTCTGGCTGCGGCGCGCCAAGAGGGTCACTGACCACTCTGCATTTCGACCGTTGTCATGCTGACGACATGGCACACAACCACACCAGGGTCGGTCAGGTGTCGGACCAACGCGACTGGCACGCCGCGAGCGGGAAGGCGGTAGAGTGGGTGCGGGCTTCCCTGTATCATACTGTGGCTTGCTGCGACGAGAGCCGGCGTGGCTCAACGGTAGAGCGGCGGTTTCGTAAACCGCAGGTTGGGGGTTCGATTCCCCCCGCCGGCTCCATGTTCATTCCTAACTTCTCCAACAAAAACCCATGACCAACTGGCTCGGGCGTAATCTGCGGGTGCGCATCCTGTCCGGTGACGCGGGCGTGTCGAACGCGGCGCTGGTGAGCGCCGCTGGCGACGACCTGCTCATCGACTGTGGTGACGGCACGCTGCAGACGCTGGTGGGGCAAGGGTTCGAGTGGCAGCGGCTGGCGGGGTTGTGCGTCACGCACGGGCATTTCGACCATGTCGGCAGTCTCTTTGCGCTGCTCGGATTCCTGCGGATGAGCGGCCACACGCGCCCGCTCGACATCCTGGCGCCATTTCCGGCGACTGAAGTGCAGGCCTTCATTGACTTGCGGCTGCGGACGGCGCCAGATGGACTGCCCTTCGCGCTTAACTTGCGCGAGGCGAAAATCGGAGAGTCCCTCACGCTTGGGTCATTCACCGTCACTCCGTTCCCCGCCTATCACCGTGGTAGCACCGCAGCGGGCATCGGTGAATTGTTACCTGCGGTCGGCTATCGCATTGCGAACAGTGACGAGTGCGTCGTCTTCTCCGGCGACACTGGCATCTCCGACGGCCTGCGCCAGGCGGTACGCGGCGCGGACTTGGCCGTGCTCGAAGCGACGGAGCAGGGCGCCGGCCAGCCGGAAGTGCACCTCTCGGTCGCCGAAGCGCAGGAAATCGGTCGGACGGCGACGGCGTTTCTGTTGGTGCATCGGGCGCGGGGCGGGTGAGCAGGTATTGCCCTCACCAGGCCTTCGGCCACCCTGCTTCGCCAAGGCTTCGCAGGGCAGGCCCTCTCCTGGTTGGGAGAGGGACTACGCGTCAGCCCTCCAGGAGAAGTCACCCCCCTCTCCCTACAGGAGAGGGGCAGGGGGTGAGGCCGCGGTGAGCCCTCACCCGCCCTTCGCATTCGCTCAGGCCACCCTCTCCCGCTTGGGAGAGGGAACTGATATCAACCAATTGCCATGAGACGGGTCTAATGGGTTAGGGCGGCGGAGAAGCGGAATAATCTAGTAATGATGGGGCAGGTGGCTTGCTTGTTCCGCCTCCGAGCGTCTGGTAGACTGGCCGTTATCGTGGAGCGACAGTGATCCGCCGAGCGTCCATTGGCGCGGCACTGATGCTGGCGATGTGCGCGCGGTCTTGGGCCGCCGATATGCTCCAAATCGGCGCGCAGACTGTGCCCTTGCCCGCGCCGGTCAAGGTCGTCACCCTCGACAACGGCGACCAGGAATTCCTGGCGCCCATTTTGCCCTTCCTCGACCGGCTCAACATGGCCGTCGAGCCGGGCACTGATGACGCGCACAGCGTCACCATCATCCCGCTGACGGGCGAGCGCATTGTCTTCACGCCCGGCCTCGCCCGGGCAAGCACCACCGCCGAGCAGGTGGACATCCCCGTCGCGCCGGAACTCGTGCCGCCCGCCGATGAGAAGGGCGAGCCGGTGCTGTGGGTGCCGGTGCGGGCGCTGGCGCGGCTGGCGAATCTCTACTGCGGGTGGGACGAGGCGACGCACACGTTGCGCCTGTTGCCGTGGCTGAACCGTGTGTGGACGGAAGAGCACGGCGGGCGGGTCTTGGTGTTGGGACAGGCGACCGGGCCGTTTTCGGCGCAAGTGAAGCGGCTCGACAACCCGCCGCGGGTGTTCATCGATTGCGTCGGCGTGGCGATCGATCCGCCGAAACAGGACGCGACGGTCGGCCTCGGCAATCTCACCGGCTTGCGCGTCGCCCAGAACAGCCAGTCGCCGCAGACGGTGCGCATTGTCGCCGATCTGCAGGCGCTCGCCGACTTTCTGCTCGACATCGCGCCCGACGGGACCGCGTTCATTCTGCATTTGCCGAAGACGGGGACCGTCTTGCCCGGCGATGCGCTCCCGTTCCAACCGGCGCGCCTGATCGAGCTCTCGGCGCTGACCTACGAGCCGTCGGCCGACGGCAGCGCCGAATTCGTGCTAGCCACATCGGAGAGCGCGGCGGCGAACGGGACCTTCTATCCCGACACCTCACAACTGGTCATCGAAGTGCCCAACGCGCGCAGCGCGGTGACGGCGCCGGTGCAATTGCCGGAAGGCGGGTTCGTGCAGGCCGTGTCGCTCTCCGACGACCCGGACTCGCGCACCGTCCGCCTGACCGTGAAGACGAAAGACCGCGTGATGTACGCTATCCGGCGCACCTACAATCAACTGCGGATCCGCATCGGGCAACTATCACTCAAGGATTTGACTATCGTCATTGACCCCGGGCATGGCGGGCCGGACCAGGGGGCAGTCGGGCGCAACGGGCTGTTGGAAAAGGATGTCAATCTCGACATCGGTCTGCGCCTGAAGGCGCTGCTCGAAGAAGCGGGCGCCAAAGTCGTGATGACGCGGGTGGATGACACTGTCATCACCGGCCTGTCGAAAGCGCCGGAACTGGCGGCACGCGTCGCACTGGCGCACCAGAGCAAGGCGGATTTGTATGTCTCAGTGCACAACAATTCATCGGTGACACCGAACGAACGGGCGGGGACGGAGACCTACTACACGAACGAGTACAGCCGGCGCCTGGCGCAGGTGCTGGAGTATGAACTGTCGGCGATGCTGAAGTCGCCGGCCCGCGGCGTGTTTCAGCGCGGGCTGTTCGTCACGCGCCATACGCTGATGCCGGCGGCGCTGGTCGAAGTGGCGTACCTCAACAGCGACGCGGATTCTGCGCTGCTTGCCGACCCCGAATATCGGCAACTCGCCGCGCAAGGTATCTTCAACGGCATTGTGCGGTATGTGACGGAGAGCCACGCCGGCGAACAGTAACCGGCCGCGTCGCGCCGCCGGGCGGCAGGATATCCCTCAGTTCCGTCGAATTCTCCTGATGTGACGCCGCGCCGTGATGGCCGAGCCCCGACTGCGCTGCGGCCTGTCCGTCTCACGCGGCAGGTGCTCAAGTTTGCCGCCGGCTCCTGCCTGATGGAACTCGGCGATACCAAGGTGCTCTGCACCGCCTCGGTTGAAGATGGCGTGCCGCCGTGGCTGCGCGGGCGGCAGAGCGGCTGGGTGACCGCGGAATACGGGATGCTGCCGGCGGCGACGCCCGAGCGCTCGCCGCGCGACCGGCAGCGCGGCCGCAGTCAGGAAATTCAGCGGCTGGTGGGGCGGGCGCTGCGTGCGGTAGTGAACCTGGACGCGCTGGGGGAGCGGACGATCTACCTCGATTGCGATGTCTTGCAGGCAGACGGCGGGACGCGCACGGCGGCGATCACCGGCGCCTATGTGGCGCTGATGGACTGCTTGCGCGGGCTGAAGGCGAAGAACGCCATCAAGACGATGGCGGTGTCGGATTCGGTCGCCGCGGTCAGCGTCGGCATTGTGATGGGCGACGAAGCGCTCGACCTGAACTATGAAGAAGACTCGATGGCCGCGGTGGATATGAATGTGGCGATGACAGGCGGCGGCCGTCTGGTGGAAGTGCAGGGAACCGCGGAGGGTGCGCCGTTCACGCGTGAGGCGCTGGGGCGGCTGCTCGATCTTGCCGCGCTCGGGATCGCGGAACTGACGCGCTTGCAGCAGGCGGCGCTGGCGGAGGGGGCCTGATGGGGAAGAACGGCAAGAAGTTCTCGCGCGTCGTTGTGGCGTCGCGCAACCCGGGGAAGGTGAAGGAACTGACCGGACTGCTCTCACCGTGTACCGAAACGCTCCTCTCGCTCATTCACTTTCCCGAATTGGGCCTCGTCGAAGAGACGGGCACTTCCTACGAAGAGAACGCCGTTGCCAAAGCCCAGGCCGCGGTCGAGGGCACCGGCCTGCCCGCCATCGGTGAGGACACCGGCCTGGAGATTGATGCCCTCGATCACAAGCCCGGCCTCAACACGCGCCGCTGGGCCGGGACCGACGCCGAGCGCATCCGCCGCGTCCTGTCGGAACTCGACGGCGTGCCGCCGTCGAAGCGCGGCGCGCGGTTCGTCTGCGCGGTGGCCTTCGCCGACCCCGAGGGGAAAGTCACTGTCGCCAAGGGGGTGTGGAAGGGCAAGATTGCGAGCGAGCCGCGCGGGCGCGGCGGCTTCGGTTACGACTCCATCTTCATTCCCGACGGCAAGCGACGCACCACCGCCGAAATCTCGACGGTGGAAAAGAATCGCATCAGCCATCGGGCGCTGGCGGTGAAAGCGCTCTTCAAGCGCCTGCACATCTGACCCTCACCCCCAGTCCCTCTCCCAAGTACTTGGGAGAGGCGTGACCGGAGGTCGGGGAGAGGGTTCCCTCGCCACAGTGTCCCCTCCCCTGACCCCTCCCCACGATGTGGAGAGGGGAATACACAGAGATGGAAGATGCGTTGTCCCTCGCCCAAACGGGAGAGGGTGGCCGCGGGCCGGGTGAGGGGAACAGGGGCGCTCCGGATCGCCGCAAACGACCTCACCCCCAACCCCTCTCCGTCGCACGGAGAGGGGGACGGTATAATGCAATGGTTGTGTGTGAACCTTGCGGGCGGGAGTAGCTCAGTTGGTAGAGCATCGGCCTTCCAAGCCGAGGGTCGCGGGTTCGAATCCCGTCTCCCGCTCCAGAACCCGAATGCGATGCGGGCGCCCGTAGCTCAGGGGATAGAGCAACAGCCTTCTAAGCTGTGGGTCGGAGGTTCGAATCCTCCCGGGCGCACCAACCATCTCCTGACGCGTCGGGAGCGGTTGCGGAATGTTATGCTGTGGGGCGGACGCCGCCGCATTGCATGGTGGCTGTAGCTCAATCGGTCAGAGCGCTGGACTGTGGATCCAGAGGTTGTGGGTTCGATTCCCACCAGCCACCCCACGAACAATGGGGAAACGGGGAAAGGGAAACGGGGAAAAGGAGAGATGGGTGGGACGAGTGGGGCGATGACCGTTTCTCCTGTTCTCCTTATCACTTTGTGTCGAGTGGGGGCGTAGCTCAGTGGGAGAGCGCCTGCTTTGCAAGCAGGAAGTCGGGGGTTCGACTCCCCCCGCCTCCACCATCCTGCTCCGCCCGTCGCGCGGCGACGGGCTACGCAGGACGAGCCCTGCTCTCGCCTTGTGCGCGTCGACCCTGAACGCCTAATGTCCGACCTCCTCCGCTGTCCCAATTGCCAGGCGCCGCTGCTGCAAACGCAGGCGGATCATCAGACCTTCTGGGTCTGCACCGGTTGCGGCGGGCGGGCAGTGACGATCGAGTTGCTGCGGCGCATCGTGGCGGCGTCGCTGCTCAACCGGCTCTGGGGCGCGGCGCTGCAAGGGCAGGGGACCCCCGGGCGGCCGTGCCCGGCGTGCGCGCAGCCGATGGCGGAGGTGCCGACTTCGCCGCAGCCCCAGGCGCTGCGCCTCGACATCTGCACGCGCTGCCATTACTTCTGGTTCGACCCGATGGAGTATCAGGAGATGCCGGCGCCTCCGCCGCCCGCCGCGACGGAGCCGCAGTTCCCGCAGAAGGCAAAGGAGTTGCTGGCGATGGCGGAAGTCAAGCGACTCCGAGAACAAGCGGACATGGAAGACGATGCCGCGGCGACGGCACTGAGCTGGTTGGACATTGTGGCGCTGGTGTTCCGACTCCCCTTCTGACTCGATTCCGGAATTGAGGCGCTACCTACCAATCCGGCGACCAGTTACCGTTTGCCTTAGCGTCGGCGACGAATCGATCCCACTCGGCGTCGGTAAACATCCGGGCACCGCCGTCACAGAAGACCACCGCCATATAGCCGGCAGGCCAGGCGAGAAAGCCCATCGGGGTGTCGCTGGGCCTGGGGATGCTCCCCAAAGTGCGCCCGGTGGGGAAGAGGAGCGAAAAGAACGCTGCGCCGCCGGGCGCTCCAAAGATGTTGGGGTCTGCTACATAGTTTCGCAGTAAGTCATCCACAGTCTTGTCGGCGGGCAACTGGTCCTTGGTAGGCAGGTGGTCATCGTAGTCGGACATCAGCATCAGGCAGGCAAGGCCGACTTGGCGAACGCGCGATAGTGCCAGTTGCTTCTTCTCGTCTTCGGTAAGCGCGAATCCGAGCTCCGCTTTCTCTGCGACATCGGGTCGCGCGTCATGATGTCAACGGTGAACAAGTCGCCATCGCGGACGAACGCAATCTTTCGGTCGGTCAGCCACGCACAAGCGCCGCTGAGGCCGATGACGACGGGCACCGTGCTATGGTCCTGCGGGTGGGCGGCGTTGAAAAGCGAGAGGTCGTAGGCTTGCCCCTTGCCTTCGTTGCGCACTTCGTCGCGCAGGTCGCGGCTCTTGGCGAAGAGCAGAAGCGTGCCGTCTGGCGACCAGGCGGTCGGCGTCGCCGTCTGGCCAGGAGTGCCGTCGGCGACGACATAGGTCTTTGCGCGGTCGGTGAGCGGATGCACGAGCAGACGCGCCGGAGTCTTCGGGTCATGCTCGGCGACAAACTTATCCGAACTGTCAACGGCCGGCGGGGCGGCGGCGGAGAGGGCTTCGGCCCTGGATACTTCTGTGGAGGAGCCGTTGCGCGTGTCGAGGCGCGTGAAGGCGGCTTTCACGGGGGGCATGCCGCTTTTGGTCAGACCCGGCAAGTCTGTCAGCGCGTAATACTGCAACATATTCCCACCGTCGAGCCAAACGAGCGGGCCGAAGCCGGAGTGGATGGGCGACAGGCGGTGTTCGCTCGGGGACCAGAGCGCAATGGTTCGTCGCTCCGCCGCGGTTGGCATCGGGCCGAGGACAAGATCAGTATCTTCCAACAGAACCGCGAGTCGGCTCTGTCCCGGTCGCCAGGCGAACTCGCTCACCGCGCGGTCGTCGGGCAACGGCTGCGGCTTCCAGTTGCGGCGGTCGAATACGAAGAGGCGATAAATGTCCTGCTCGTCGCTTTGCACTTCGGTGACCATCAGGCGGCCCGTCCCGGCATCGCGCTCGAGTTTGGTCGCAGTCTTGAAAGTGACTTTCTCGGGCCAACCGATCGCAAGATACTGGCTGTCGTCCGACCAGGCGGGGCGCAATCGGTAGGTGTCGACCAGGCCCTCCTGCACCAACAGCGTCTCGGGCTGTCGCCCGCCGGCGGTGAGGACATGGACGCGAGTTGTCGGCGGTTTCTCCGGGTCGGTCAATGATTGCTCCAATTCCAGACACGCGATCCACTGGCGGTCGGGGCTTGGAATGAGTTGCTGGATGGCCCACCCGCGGGTGAGTTGCACCGGCGGCAGCGGACCGGCAATCTGGTCACCGATGACGAAGGGTGTATTGCCGGTCGCGCCCACTCGGCCACCGGCGAGTGCCAGCCCGGCCACTGCGAGCGTAACGGCGAACCGAGTACCGTGAACTACGCGCAAGTGTGACATCGCGGCCCTCCTCTCCCTGCTGCCATTATAGTCCAACGCCCAGACGGCAGGCGACTTGGGGCCTGCGGCGAACACTGTAATTGACCACTCCGAAGGAGACCCCGATGCCCGCTAAGACCGTCCCGCTGCGCCGCGATCTGCCGAAAGACTTCACCTGGGATGTCGAGAGCATCTTCGCCACCGACGCCGAGTGGGAGAAGGCCTTCAAGCAGGTCGCCGACGCCCTGCCCGCCCTGCAGAAGTTCCAGGGGCGCCTCGGAGAATCGCCCGCCGTGCTGGCCGACTGGTTCGAGCAGTCAGAAACGACGCTGCGCCTGCTCGGGATGGTCTATGTCTACGCCGGCCTCGGGCACGAGGCCGACACCGGCGACCAGGCGGCGAAAGCCAAGGACGACCGGGCGGGAGGATTGTGGGGGCGCACCGCGGCGGCGCTGGCGTTCGCCGAGCCGGAGACGCTCGCCATCGGCTTCGACACGCTGCGCAAGTGGGCGAAGGACGAGCCGCGCCTGACCGTCTTCCAGCATTACTTCGACACCCTTGAACAGCGCGCCGAGCACATCCGCTCCGCCGAAGTGGAAGAGGTGCTCGGCCACCTGGCCGACCCGTTCGCCACGGCACGCGGCATTCACGGCACGCTGGCGGATGCCGACCTGAAGTTCCGCCCCGCGGTCGCGCGCGACGAGTCGGAGGACTTCGAAGTGACGCAGGGCACCATTGGGGCGCTGTTGGTCAGCCCCGACCGCGCCGTGCGCCGCAGCGCCTGGGAGAATTACGCCGACGCCCACCTGGCGGTGAAGAACACGATTGCGCAGTGCCTGGCATCGGGCGTGAAGCAGCATGTGATGCAGGCGCGAGTGCGCAAATATCCGTCGTCGCTCGAAGCGGCGGTGGGCGCCAACTTCATCCCGTCCGCCGTCTTTCACAACCTGATCGCCACCTTCAAGCGCCACCTGCCCACCTGGCACCGCTACTGGCGGCTGCGGCGCGCCGCGCTCGGCCTCGACGAACTGCATGTCTACGACATCAAGGCGCCGCTGACCTCGGCCACGCCCGAAATCCCCTACGCGCAATCCATCGAATGGATTTGCGATGGGATGAAACCGCTCGGCGATGAGTATGTCGCGGCGATGCGCAAGGGCCTCGAGTCGCAGCGCTGGGTGGATGTCTATCCCAACCAGGGCAAGCGGGCGGGGGCCTTCTCCAGCGGCGTGCCCGGCACGCACCCGTTCATCCTGATGAGTTACACCGACGACATCTTCAGTTTGAGCACCCTGGCGCACGAACTCGGCCACTCGATGCACTCGTTCCTCACGAACCAGACGCAGCCGTATGTCTACAGCGATTACTCCATCTTCGTCGCCGAGGTGGCGTCGAACTTCGACCAGGCGCTGGTGCGCAAGTACCTGCTCGACACGCAGACCGACCCCGATTTCCAGATCGCCGTCATCGAAGAAGCGATGTCGAACTTCCACCGTTACTTCTTCATTATGCCGATCCTGGCGCGCTTCGAGTTGGAGATGCACGAGCGCGTCGAGCGCGGCGAGGCGCTCACCGCCGACTCGTTACTGACGCTGATGTCCGACTTGTTCCGGGAGGGCTACGGCGGCGAAGTCGTCATTGACGCCGACCGCATCGGCATCACCTGGGCGGAGTTCCCCACGCACCTGTACTCCAACTTCTATGTCTACCAGTACGCCACTGGCATTTCCGCCGCCCACGCGCTGGCCGAGCCGATCTTGCGCGGCGACGACGCGGCCCGGAAGCGCTACCTCGAGTTCCTCAGCACCGGCTCGTCGCTTTACCCGCTCGACGCCCTGAAGCGGGCTGGCGTGGACCTCACCCAGCCCGAGCCCGTCGACCGCGGCTTCGCCTACCTGGCGACGCTGGTCGACCGCCTCGAAGGGCTGCTGCAAGCCCGTAAAGTGGCGGTGTCGTAGCCGTCTTGCCTGCGCCCCTCTCCGCTTGTCGGAGAGGGGCTGGGGGTGAGATTGCCCTAATTCTTTGTTCCCTTCTCCGTGAGACGGAGAGCGGCCGGGGGTGAGGACGGTGCGACAGCCCCAGCGAACAGGTTGTCCACACCATCACTCAAACACCGGCCCCGAACCCTTGACCGCCTCGCCCGGTCTTGTATAATAGTTGCAGACCTGAAAATACGATGTTGCCGGCGGGCCGAAGCCCGCCGACGGATCGGGAGGGATCCGATGAGCGTTGTGCGATGGGAGCCGATTGAAGAGACCGTCGAGCGGATGCGGACCGACATGGACCGCCTGTTCGAGGGCCTGCGGTTTCCGCTGACCCCCTTCCAATTTGCGAAGGAGGGCGAAGTGCGGATGCCGGTCGTGGATGTCGAGGAGGACGGCAAGCAGGTCGTCCTCACCGCCGAACTGCCCGGGGTCTCGAAAGAGCACCTCGAAGTCGAGTGTAACGAGCGCCTGGTCAGTCTCAAGGCCGAGATGCACTCCGAGCGCGAAGAGAAGAAGAACGGCCACAACGGCCGCTTCTTGCGGAAGGAGCGCCAGTATGGCGCCTTCCGCCGAATGATTGAATTGCCGGCGCCGATCGAGGCCACCCAGGCGAAGGCGACTTTCAAGAACGGATTGCTGCGCGTCGAACTCCCCAAGAAGGCGATGCCCGGGGAGAAGACGGTGCGGCTGCAGTTCGACTAGCACAGAGTTCCGAGCGCCATCCCGCCGGCCCCGTGGCGTGACACCGCCCGGGGCCGGCCCCCTTGGGTGGGTTCAATTTTCGTGCGGTCAATTGCTCCGCGCTCACCCCATCTCGTAGGTCGTAATCTCCAACTGATGTCCGTCCGGGTCCGGGAAATAGATAGAATGCGAGGCGCCGTGGTCCTCGAACTCAAAGGCGAGGCTTCGTGCGCGGAGTTCGTCCTGCGCCGCCTTGAAGGTCGCGCGGTCTGCGCGAAATGCAATGTGTACGATCGACACGCCGCCTGACGGCGCTGCCGCTGACGGGCTCTTCGAGCGAGCGGGAAAGAGCGCCAGGCCGGTCTCTCCCGCACAGAGAAACACCGGAACATCCCATTCCGGATGCCGCCGTTCCAGGCCGAGCACCTCCTGATACCACGCCACCGAGCGCTTCAGGTCGCTGACCGTCACCGCCACATGATCGAGACCTTGCAGTCGCATTGCTTCCCCATTCACCCTCGCGGCGCTCTGCCCTCCCACCACCGCAGTACCCGAAGCGCCCGCAGCGTATTCCACCGGCTGGGCGCGCCGACGCGCTCCTTCCTCCCGTTCTCCAGTTCTCCCGTTCCCTTATAATCTGTCCGGCGCGCCCGTAGCTCAACGGATAGAGCGCCGGGCTTCGGACCCGGAGGTTGGGGGTTCGATTCCCTCCGGGCGCGCCAGTTCCTTGAAGTCTCCCTTCCCCGCCGCGCCGACCGCGGTACCATGCGACCAATGCCCAACACGAAAAACCCCAGGCCGAAGCCGATCTTCAGGCATCCCAAAGAAACCTACATCGCCGTTCTTTCGACCGCTGCGATTCTCTTGCACCTCGTCCTGCGTTTTGGGTGGGGTGCATCGCAGTTCACTTCCCTTTTCCCCCTGTATGTCACGCTCGTGCTTGGCGGGACTCCATTGGTGCTGAGTTTGGCGGGCAAACTCCTGAAGCGCGAGTTCGGCTCCGACCTCCTGGCCGGCATCTCCATCGTCACGGCCGTGCTCCTGGGACAGTACTTGGTGGCGACCATCGTCGTGTTGATGCTGTCGGGCGGAACCGCGCTCGAGCACTTTGCCGCCCGCCGGGCCTCGTCGGTGTTGGATGCGCTCGCCCGCCGCATGCCCAGTGTCGCGCATCGGAAGCAGGACACTGCGCTCACCGATGTGCGCCTCGAGGACATCTCGGTTGGCGACGCCCTGATTGTCCTTCCCCACGAAATCTGCCCGGTGGACGGCGTGGTCCTGGAAGGCCACGGCGTGATGGACGAGGCCTACTTGACCGGAGAGCCCTACCAGATTTCGAAGACGCCCGGCTCGCAGGTCATCTCAGGGGCCATCAACGGGGAAGCGTCTCTCACCATCCAGGCGGAGAAACTGGCCGTGGATTCCCGGTACGAGCGAATCATGCAGGTGATGCGTGCCGCCGAGCAAGACCGCCCGCGCTTGCGACGGCTGGGTGACCAACTCGGCGCCTGGTATACGCCGCTGGCGCTGGCGATTGCCGCGGGCGCTGGCGTCGTCAGCGGTCAGTCCATGCGGTTCTTGGCCGTCCTGGTCGTCGCTACCCCGTGCCCGCTGCTGATTGCGATTCCGGTCGCCGTGATCGGCGCCATCGCGCTCTCGGCGCGCCGGGGCATCATCATCAAGAACCCGGCAGTGCTGGAGCAGGTGGACTCGTGCCGCACGCTCATCTTTGACAAGACCGGCACCCTGACCTATGGAAGGCCGGTGTTGACAGAGGTGCTCGTGGCGCCGGGGTTTTCCCAAGAAGCAGTGCTGCGACTCGCGGCCAGCATCGAACAATACTCGAAGCATCCGCTGGCGGGCGCCATTCTCGCCGCCGCCCAGGCCGCCGGGCTCGGCTTTGACGCGGTCACGCAGATCAGCGAGCCGCCGGGCGAGGGCCTGCAGGGCACCGTCGCCGGGCGCAGTGTGCGGATCACCGGGCGGGGGTCGGTTGCGAGCCGGGATCTGCCGTCGCTGCCCCCGGCCGCCGGTGGCCTGGAGTGTCTCCTCTTCGTGGACGGCGACTATGCGGCGGTGATGCGCTTCCGCGATGCGCCGCGGGAAGAGAGCAGCTCCTTCATCGGGCACCTGCGGCCGAGCCATCGCGTGCAGCGTGTGCTGCTGGTCTCCGGCGACCGCGAATCTGAAGTCCGCTACCTGGCCGACCGCGTTGGCATCACAGAAGTGCATGCCAGCCAGACTCCCGAGGAGAAGGTCGCCATCGTCAAATTGGAGACCGCGCGGGCCAAGACCTTGTTTGTGGGCGATGGCATCAATGATGCGCCGGCGATGATGGCGGCCACCGTCGGCGTCGCGTTTGGGACGCACAGCGACATCACCGCCGAGGCGGCCGACGCGGTTGTCCTCGAACTGTCCCTCGAAAAAGTCGACGAACTGATTCACATCGGACGCCGGATGCGCGGCATCGCCCTGCAAAGCGCCGTCGGCGGAATGGGGGCCAGCCTGCTCGGCATGCTCGCCGCGGCGGCGGGCTGGTTGCCGCCCATTGGGGGCGCCATCACGCAGGAAGTGATTGATGTGCTCACCGTGCTCAACGCGGTCCGTGTTGCCATCCCGCCGCGCCGAATCCGCGATTTCTAAACGCAGAGGGGCCGGTGGGCTTGCCCTGCGTTGCCCGCAGCAGGGTGCCGCTTTCTCTTTTCCCTCTCCCAGTTCGGGAGAGGGTGGCCGAACGCAGTGAGGCCGGGTGAGGACGGCTTGTCGGAGAACGGGCCAGGAGGGAAAATTCGCGCCGAGTGGTATCATTTCCCCAGAGCGGGAGTAGCTCAGTTGGTAGAGCGTCTGCTTGCCATGCAGAAGGTCGTGGGTTCGAGTCCCATCTCCCGCTCCAGGCCTGCTTCGCTCCTCGCTTCTCTCGCCCCGCCCTCCTTCTTTCCTGCTACCTACGCCGCCTCGCTCAACACCGAAGTGCACGCCGGACACCGCGTCGCCTGCAATGGGATGACCGAGCAGCAGTACGCGCAGGTCTTCGTCGTCGGTTGCGCCGGCGCGGCGTCGCGCTCGCGGCGCAGCCGGTTGATGACCCGCACGACCAGAAAAATGGCGAACGCCACCAGCACAAAACTGACGATTAGGTTCGCAAACAGCCCGTAGTTGAGCGTGATGGCGCCCGCCGCCTGCGCCGCCGCCAGGGTCGCATAGGGCCCCGCCGGGCTGCCCTCCCGCAAGACCGCGAACGAGTTGCTCAAGTCCACGCCGCTCGTCAACAGCCCAAGCAGCGGCATCAGCAGGTCCTTCACGAACGATTGCACGATCGCCCCGAACGCGGCCCCCAGGACAATGCCGATCGACATGTCCATCACATTGCCGCGCAGCGCAAACTCCCGAAACTCTTTCAGCATGCCGTCCTCCCTCCCGGTGCTTCGCCTCTCCGCTCGCCGTTGGTCAGGCGAGTCGCTTCACGAACTCCACCTTCGCCGGCTGGCGGACGAAGCCCAGTTTCTGATTGATCGCCAGCATCGGCGCGTTCAAAGTCGAATTGCCGGTCACAATCTCCCGGTATCCGTGGGTGTGAGCGTATTCGATGGTCTTGAGCTTGAGCGCGGTGGCGATGCCGCGGCCGCGATATTCCCGGCGCACCCCCGTGAACCCATGTTCGAGACTATCCGGGCGCAACTCGCGGCGCTCCAGGAAACTGAGGCCGACACACTGGTCGCCGTCCCTCGCCAAGAAGTAACCCTCGGGCAGGAAGCCGGGGTCATTCACCACCTCATGGGCGTACTCCTCGAGACTGGGGTGGGTGAACGGGTATGGCATCGGGATATCGGCGATGAGCAGGGTGTCAAGGTCGTAGATGACTTGCAGCCAATTGGATGCGTGCTGCTGTAAGTCCGCCAGAGTCGTAAAGGTGATGCCCTCGCCGGCCAAACGCTGTAGGAGCGGCGTATAGGGCGCCGGATCGAATGCAGGCACGGCCAGGCGCGACTCCCATTCGCGCGCCTTTTCCTCGAACCCGCGGCGCGCAAGGAAGGCCAGCGCGTCGGTGAAAGTCTCTTCGGTGGCAGTCCACAGCTCGGCGGCGCCGCGCTCCTGTAGGGCGCCCGTCACTTGGGAGTAGAGCGCGCGCCCGACGCCCTGCCCCCGGCGGTCGGGCTTCACCCCCGCCCAGAAGAAATAACGGTCCGGATCGAATGCCCAGGACAGATGGCGAGCGACTGCGCTCCCGACGACGGCGCCCGCTGCGTCGTAGGCCAGCCAGCGCCCGAGGAAGTACTTCGCGGGATCGGAGTGGTGGTCACGGCTGCGGAGTTCGTTGGGGCTTGTCAGGCGCTCGGGGTAAATGGCATTCCCGACCGCCGCCGCGGCCTCATAATCTGCGTCGCTGCCGTCGAACGGTCGGATGGTGACGGTCGGCGTCATCACTTCAGTTGCGCCCTTATCTCTCCAATTTCTTCAAGAGCTCGACCCACGCCGGTTGCCGCACGAAGCCCAATTTCTCGTTGACCGCCAGCATTGGGGCGTTGAGGGTCGAGTTCTCAGTCACGATCTCCGTGTAGCCATGCTGCCGGGCGTATTCAATGGTCTTCACCTTCAGCGTGGTCGCGATGCCGCGGCCGCGATACTTGCGGCGCACGCCGGTGAAGCCGTGCGCCAGCCGGTCCGGCCACCGGTCACGCCGTTCGACAAAACTGACACCGACATACCGCTCGCCGTCCATCGCCAGGAAGTAGCCGTCGGGCAGGAGACAGGAAGCATTGACATGATGCAGCGTGTAATCCTCGATGCTGGGGTGCGTGAAGGGCCTCGGTGAAGGGGCGTCGGCGCTGAGGGTCGCGTCCAGGTCATAGATGATGTGCAGCCACTTGGGATCGCGCTGCTGTACTTCCGCGAGCGTGACGATGGTGATGCCGTCGTCGGCGATCCGCCCGAGAAGTGGCGCAAACGGCGCGGCATCGAACGCGGGCACATTCAGGCGCGACTCCCACAGCCGCTCCTTTTCTTCGAAGCCCCGGCGGGCGAGGAAGCCCAGCGTGTCGGCGAGAGTCTCGCGTGTAGTCGTCCAGGCCTCCCCGGCGCCGAGTTCGTGCAGGGTGTCGCTGACGGTCTGATACAGCGCGCGGCCGATGCCCTGGCGTTGTCGGTCCGGGATGACGGCCACAAAAAAAACGAAACGATGCGGGTCGAAGGACCAAGTCATGTGGCGAAGCAGGGCGCCGCCGACAATGTCGCCTGTGGTGGTGTCCTTGGCCATCCAGCGGCACAAGTAGTACTTCTCGGGGTCAGTGCGCCCGTCGCGGCTGCGCATTTCCGCGCCGCTGCCGGCGATGTCGGGGTGAATGGCATTCCACACTGCCGCCGCGGCCTCATAATCCGCGTCGCTGCCGTCGAACGGCCGGATGGTAACTGCGAGACCCATGGGCTACTTTGGCGCGGGCGCCGGTGCGCCGTCTACTTGCACGATGGCGCGCAACACGCCGACGCGCTGCCCGCCCACCGACAGCGGCGCCAGCAATTCCAGTTGTCCGGGTCCCGGCGGCTCGGAAGTCACGGTGACCGCGGGTGTTGCTAACGCCTGCTTGGCAAACATCGGCGTGAGCGCTTGCCCAATCAGGCGCTTGTCGGACGCCGCCACCACTTGGCCATTGGTATCGAGCACCATCAGCGTCCGGATGCGCGGCCCGCGGGCGATCGTGGCCAGTTTGCTCTGCAGGCCCGCGTACTCGCTGCGTGCGACATCGTCGGAAATCGTAATCGCTAGGACGCGCACCGTCTCAATGGCCCACTCCCGCGGCGCTTCCTGCGCCTGCACCTGCGCCTGTTCGACGACCGCCAGCGCGTTGCGCTGAATGGTGTCGACCTCCTGACGGTGCTGCCGCTGCAGCCAGAAATAGCCGCCGACGACACCGGCGACGGCCACGAGCAGCAGGATGGTAACGAATCGGCGCATCAGTTCTCCAGCGGGATTAGGGCAAGGGTAACACAGGCCCGCCCGTTCTTTGCTACGATGCCCCCGTCGGGGCGTAGCGCAGCTTGGTAGCGCGCCTGCTTTGGGAGCAGGAGGCCGGCGGTTCGAATCCGCCCGCCCCGACCAGCCCTTATGGGATAAGGGCTGAAGGCGACTCGGCGCTGTTGCGCCGCTTTGAAAAGCCGCCTGCCTCCCGAAAACGCAGCGCGGTCTCCGGCCTGAAGAGGGAGACACGCGATGCCACACCCGTTGTCCATTCTCACTGGCCCCGAGGCGGCGCAGGATTTCGACGCGGCCTGGGCCACCTTCCTGTTGCGCTGCCAGGCACAAGCGCTCTCGGAACGCACGGTCCAATGGTACGCCGAGCGGCTCGGGTCGCTGCGGCGCTTCCTGGCGACCTACGACTCGGCTGACCGGCCCGGTGATCTGCAGCCGGACCATCTGCGGGCGTTCTTCGCGGACCTGCAAGGGCGCAACGCGAAGCATGGCACGGTAGATGGTTCGTTCCGGGCGCTCAAGACTTTCTTCGGGTATCTCCACACGGAGGGCTACCTGCCCAGGAACCCGATGGCCGGCGTTGCCCGGCCACGCGGGGTGAGCGCCGCTGTGCATGCGCTGACGGCTGCGCAGGCACAGGCCCTACTTGGGGCCCCGAACCGCAAGACCTGGGCGGGACTGCGGGACTACACGCTGATGGTGCTGATGCTTGACGCGGCGCTGCGGGTCAGCGAGGCGCTCGGACTGGCGCTGTGCGATGTGGACCTGGGCGAGGGGCTGCTGGCGGTGATGGGCAAGGGCCGCAAGGCACGCCAGGTGCCGGTCGGGCGCGTGGCTCGGCGGGCGCTGGTTCGCTGGCTGCAATGCCGAGGGGATGTCCCGGGGCAGGACCTGGTGTTCTGTACGCGCACAGGGGACCGCGTGGAGCGTCGGCTCGTCGAGCGGCGGGTGAGTGACTATGGCCGCAAGGCGGGGATCAGCGGTGTGCGTGTCAGTCCGCACACGCTGCGCCACACGGCGGCGACGATGTATCTGCGCCAGGGCGGCAATCCGCTCTACCTGCAGCGCCTGCTCGGGCATTCGACGCTGGCGATGACGAACCGATACTTGCAGGCGGTGGGCGCCGACGACCTGCGCAACGCGCACCGCACCGCCAGCCCGATGGATGGGCTTGAGTGAGCGGCGGTGCAACCAAGGCGAGATTGCGCGGTGTTGTGCGCGGCTTTGCGCACGGCGGGGCTGGCCACCCCGCCAGGGGCCCGTCGGGGGCGCCCGCCGGAACCCCGCGGATAGTTTGCTAACCCGTTTCGACGGTGCGTGGAGGCGGGGGCGCCTGCCCGGTGCGCAGGATCTGGAGCAGCGGGGCGAGGTTCGCAGGGCGGGGACTTGCACCGGGATGGGGCGCACCAAGGCCCGCCGGCGCCCTAAGTCCGCCAAAGAAGGACTGCTCTGGGGGGCTGGCAGGCCGGGCGACGAGCGGCTGCCCTGCGAGGGCAAGGAAGCGCTGCGGGTTCAGGCGATTCTGCGCGACGAGCCAGATGGACAGCAGCGCGCCGAGCGCGAAAGCAAGGCCGGGCTTGTCGGCATCCGGCATGTCCACTTTGGGCAAGTGCTGGGTGAGATGAGTGCCCACCTGCGCGAGATGGAGTAGCGGGAGTGCGGCGTCAGATCCGCGGTGGGCGTGCAGCGCGGGAGCGAAGGCCCGCGCGGCGTCGAGGTACAGATCCAGAAGCTCTTGCGGCATCGGGAATGCTTGGTCGGTCGACTGGCCGTTCACACGGTCCTCCTTCGCGGTGCGGGACGCAACGCCGCGCACGGTCAGCATAGGGACACCGCGTTGGTTCAGCAAGGTGCGGCGGAGATGCAGTGCGCGGTGGAGTACCCCCCCCCACACCCTCCACGGCGGGGACCCCTCCATAAACGGGCTCACCCGCTCGCTCGATTGATATGAACTACGGGGGTTCCCTTCTGCAACTCGCGGGCGATGGGCGTGCGTGCTACCGTTTCTCTGACATGGGGCGACACTATAGCCGCAACGCGCAGGAACCGTCGGCGTGGCGGCGAGAGCGCTACGAACGGATGGGTGGAGATGTGACGAGCCGCGTCGCCTCAGCGCGTGATTGGGAGCCGCCACTATGCATCGCGTGCAGGAAGGAGGCGGTAGAGAAGCCGTGGCACCACCTGTGCCGCGCTTGTTTCGACGCGCAGCGAAGTGCTATAAGGGGGGTCAGGGGGGAACCTCCCCTTTCCCCAAGTCGGTCGCGCGGCTTTGGCCCCTTTCCATCCCTGTTCTCCAGGCATCCCCGTCGGCGGGCGTTCTGGCTTGATGGCTTTCCTAGAGGCATTTGCGTTGCATGCGGAGCGTGGTGCCCGCGGCGATATCGGCAGTGTTTCCCCTGTCAAGTGGGGGTGCTGACGCCCGATCAGGTGGAGCGCATCTGCGTGAAGCAAGTGGCGCGGCGGGTGGTGGCACAGGCGGTGCGGCGGCGTGCGGAACTGGCAGAGAAGCAGGCGGAGGAGCAGAGCGGGGGAGGGCGGCGGAGAAGGCGGGGGTTCGGGGTGTGAAGTACCCCCCCTACCCCCCAAACAGAAGCGGAGTCCCAAACTAGAGGCGGTGGAGTCCCACGCTCGATTGATATAACCGCTGGGGGGTCCCAAGCCCTGGCGTGCGACAGAATGGCTAAGGGCGTCTGTTACATCGGCGCAGAGGGGCGAGAAGGGCGGAGGACGCCGGTGGGGGCGTCAGCGGCGCTTGCGGGGCGCTACAGAACGCCGTGGGTTCGCGTATTGCCTGCGGTTGATAGGACGGCGCCGACAGCGTTCGCTGCAGTAGACTTGGTCGCTTCGACTGGGCGTGAAGGGTTGCAGACACTCTGGGCATTCTGCCAATTGGGCCTCTTCGGCCAGTGCCAGGACAAATTGCAGCATGATCGCGGCAACTACACTGCGCGTACAAAACTCTACGACGAAGCCACCTGCTGAACCTATGCCAACCTCAAGCTTCACCCCATCTGCCCACAAGGACGCCCAATTCCCGAGCAAGAGCTCGGCTACCTCAAGTGGCGAGGTCTTCGCGGCCTCTTCCTGCTTCTTCGGGGCGTCTTCTGGGTCATATTCATCGGCGAAATCGATGCCCGCTTGGTATGCGAGGAGATGCCATGATTCGAGGTGGTGTTCCACTGCGGCGGCGCCTACCTCGCGCAGGGCCATCCGAATTGAGAATCTATCCGAGGGTGGGAAGTTGATATCGGCGTGCAGGATCCCCGAGTCCCTTGGTAGTTCAGTGCGCCACTGAGTCCCGAAGTCCTCGAACCATGCCGAGAGCCCGCCGCGCCGCTTCTTGTCGCGAAACTCCTGAGCGGCTAAAGCGAGTCTCGCCATCCACTGCAGTTCAATTGCTCGCGCGCGAACGACATGTAGGTCGTCTCCGAACCAGTAGCAATCTTGCGCACACCGCGCGGCTGCATCCACTTCAGTAAGCCCCGGAATGCGCGCAAGCACCCACTCCTCAAGACTGTAAGGACCTTCGCGACTTTCTTCCCACATGCCACTGCTCGCGCGCTCGAAGCAACCGAGGGGCCCGCATGTTTCGCAAAAGCGCATCAGCCGCCCGTGGAGCGCGCTGCCAAATCCTTGGAATTCTTGCCAGGAATTTATCGGCAACTGCACCGAGCGCTCCCGATGCCAGCCCGGGTCCCCTTCCGAGATGGGGACTCGATACAGGAGGTGGCTGCCGATGACTTCGACTTCCTCGGTGGCCGGAATCTCAATCAGTATGCACGGCCGCGGGGCACGCCTTTTCAGACCGGCTTTCATGACCTTGTTCGCCACAGTGGCGATTCTATGCTGGGGAGGGGTGGGAGGCCACCCCCTCCCGCAGGCCCGCGAAGGGGCCGGGGACGCTGAGGGACTATGCGAGAACTGGGGCTGACAATTTCTCGGCTCGCATTGCTGGGCGACCTGAGTACGGGCACGGCCTATGACATCTTGCGCGGCACCAGGCGCCCGAGTGTCCGGGTGCTGAAGGCGCTGGAGCGAACGGGGCTCGACCGTGAGCGCGTTCTTGCGGCGTGGGCGAGGGCGCGTGAACGCTCACGACGGCGGGTGCTGACGGAAGTTCGCGCCCGGAACAACATGACCGGAGGGTTCGGCAATGAAGGGCCTTGAAGAGACAAAACGCCGCCCGGACCTACTGGGGAGCAGGGGGGCGGCGGTGGCCGAAAATCGCCGCGGTCATTCTAGCGGCGCCGGCCTGGCTTTGGAAGAACGCCAGCGGGATTTCCTGGCCGGGCGGGCGCGCCGCGACTCCGACGGTCGCGGCGTCCAGAACGGCGCTGCGCCGCGTTGCACCTTCGATAAAGCGGTGCGGGAGTTCATGGGATCGCGGCGAGCGATGCGATGTTCGCCAAAGACGGTCAAGTTTTACGAGCATCGGATCGGAGCGCTGCGGCGGACGCTGGCAGCAGTGGGTGCCCCGGCAGAGCCCTGTGGTTGGACGCCGGGCGATCTGCGGCGGGTGTTTCAGCATCTGTCGGAAGTGGCGCGGACGCGACACGGGCGGCCGCTGAGCGCGGCGACGATTCATGCGACCTTCAGAGCGACGCGCACCCTGCTGAGGTTCTTGACGACCGAGGGCCTGCTGCCCTCAAACTCACTTGTTGGAGTGGCCCCGCCTCGAACTCCTGAACCACTCGCCCATGCGCTGACCGCGGACGAGGCGCGGCGCCTGCTGCGCGCGCCGAACCGACGCAGCTGGTACGGCCTGCGGGATGCGGCGCTGCTGGGGGTGGCGCTTGATTGCGGACTCCGGTTGAGCGAACTGACTGGCCTGCGCGATGAGGATGTTTGCTGGGAGGACACGACGGTTCGGGTGGTGTCTGGCAAAGCCGGGCGCGAGCGCTTGGTTCCCGTCGGGCGACGGGCGCGGCGGCTGCTGGGACAGTGGGTGCGCCGACGCGGGGATACACCCGGCGGGCTGGTCTTTCCGACGAGGCAAGGCGGGCGGCTGGCGCACCGCCAAATCCAACGGATGGTGAAGCGGTGTGCGGCACTGGCAGGGCTCGACCCGCGGCGGGCGCATCCGCACGCCTTGCGCCACTCGTTCGCAACGCTCTATCTGCGCAACGGGGGCGATGTGGAGTCGCTGCGCCGGTGCTTGGGGCATCGCACCCATGCCATGACGGCGCGGTATGTCGCTCTCCAGACGGCCGATCTGGTGGAGGCGCATGCGGCCGTCAGCCCAGTGGACCGGCTGGAGGAAGGACGATGACACCGCGGCCGGTTCCAGAACTCTGGAAGTACTTGTATGGGGACGACAGTTATCACGGCTGGCGATTGATGTCGCCGTGGCGGTTGCGGGTTGCAGCGGCCAGGGAATTGAGCGATGCAGAGTACCGCGTCTTGGAGGCGTTGCTCGATGAGTGCCGACAGCCCGGGCAGCGCGTGGTGCACGGCCCCGACCGACTGCGTGAGCAGACGGGGAAGTCCGATGCAGAGTGTTTAGCCCTTGCAGACGCGCTGGTTCGGAAGGGTTGGATGGCGCGCGAAACAGACGGCGACGGCCGGACGCTTTACAGTTTCGACGGGCTGGCCGCGAAGATTGGCTCACTGGTTCCCGAGCGCCCGAAGCAACCACCGGCGAAGCGGCAGGGGGGAAAGCGAGAGGCAACTGACTCCGCGAATCACACCGGAGGGAATGACACCGGGAGGAATCAAACCGAGAGTAATCACACCGGAGGGACTACACAGCCCCCTTCAAAGACACCGGCATCATACCGGCATGATTCCCGGTGTGATTCGCACACGCGCACGCGAGGGGATAGTGCCAGCCGGGAGGACATCCGGGCGACGATTGCCCGCTTCAGTCCGGGCAAGGGAAGGCCAGACAGCGGCGGGGAGCGCGGGCGATGAGCTGGCGACCTCTCGACGCGGCTCGGGGCAGGCAATTGCGGCTGACGGAGGCGGAGCCCTCTTCCACAATCGTGTTACAGGGTCAGGGGGCCGCAGAAAACGAGAGCAAAGCGGCTGGGTGGGCCGGAAGCCAGGGGAAGGCCCCAACGAAGTGTTACAGAGGTCATGGCAGGCCGAAGCGGGCAGCTCGGACGCGGCTGACACAAGAGCGGCTACGCGACTTTCGGGACTCGCGGGGCCTGACGCAGGCGGCAGTGGCCGAGGCGCTCGAAATGCCGCGCGTTGCGCTGGTTTTCGTGGAGCGGCTGGTTGTCCCGGTCACGGATGAGTTTATGGGGCGCTACCGTGCAGCGTGCGAGCGGCTGGGAGGGGAGGGGAAGGTGTCGGGGCGGGAGGGCGGAAAACAAAGTGATGTGCGCCCTGTCGCAGCGCGAAGGGTGGGTGCTTTGCGGAGGCCTACTTCTCGCTCCTCAGACGGGCGGTGATTGGCTCGCACCACAACCTGAGCGAGTAGGACCGAGGGCGCTGCCTCGCGGAGTCTTACTTCCGATGAAACAGCCGAAAGGCCAGCGGCTTCGAGCGCACTTTCGCCGCGATGTTGGGCGCAGCGGGGCAACGGCTGACGCTGCGGAGGCCACTGAGCGCCGCGGTGCCGGGCGAGATCAGGGCGACGCGACTCAGGTAGTCTTTTCGAGTCGCCGAGGGTACACTAGCAGGAGAAGAGAGTTGAGCGGGGTATGGAATATGCCCGCGTGGGTAGTGCTGGTGGACGCTGGAAGAGAGGGGCAACGGTGCCGGTCGCGGATAGGTCAAGGTCACGCGAGAGGTCAGAAGTCGTCTACACGGAGCGCGCCTGGGAGCAACTGCTTCGCATAGAGGAGTATTGGGCCCGCGCTCTCCGCGACGCACTCGACCGACTCGCGATGCAAAAGGCGCCCGATGAGGACGGGAAGGTGCGCGTCACAAGTGATGATGTGATGGCCACCATTGGGCGACTGCTGGACGACAAGCAATTCGCCGCCGACTTCACCCGCTGGATGCGAGAGAACGAACCACAGGATTAGCGCGTGAGCGAGGAGAGGGCGGCAAAGAACGGGGGGAAGTTGGAGGCGAAGCCGGTGACTACGGGCCAGCAGGCGTCCCCATTACCCCCCTCACCTGGCTCGACAACAATTGAATTCAGCAGCGGTGCGAAAGCCGCCTATCGCGATGTGCAAACGGATTTCGCAAGGGCTTTGAACGCGTTGGCGGTCACTAACGCACGCAAGCGCGGGGGATCGCACTTGCAGGTCGTTCAGCAGGACTTCGAGCAGGCGTTTCAATCGCTCATTAGGAAGCCCGCTCAGGGTTGGCGGCTGTGGGTGAAGATTGGACTGCGATACCTTGTCGCTGTCCTTCAGTTCGGCGGTGGATGCGCGACAGCCGCAGGACTTTTCCAATGGAAGGAAAGCCCGTGGCTGTTTGTTGGAGGCGTGGCCGCGGGTGCGCTGGGCGTCATCATCGCAAGCCGACTCGACTAGCACTGCGACTCGCGCCCTGCTACCATCAGTCTCGAAAACACAAAAGGCCCGATTCAGGGTTGGGCCTGCTTGCCTGCCAGAAGATTGGGCGACACTCGAACTCTACAGAAGGAGTGTGCCCAATGCAAGCACCCACTGTCACCAGGAACAAGATCCACGCCGAGGCGGTAGAGTCTCTGAAGTTTCCCGGCGATTGGGCGGTGGAAATCATCCACACCGACGATGAAGGGAAGATTTCGTTCATCCACTTTGTCTCGCACCAGTCGAAGCGCCTTGCAGAAGAGTACGCGGATTGGAAAAACCAACAGGGTTAGAGCCAGTTCGCGACCTCCACGACTACATTGTCTACGCACGACTGTCGCGCCGTATGCTTCGACCGCGAATACCACTGGCCGTCCCGCAGCGTCACCTGGAATAGTTTGTCTACATCCATACAGCGCCAGTTTTTATCAGCGCGCCAGTCGGTCTGGGGGTATATCGTGCCGCTGCTGTCGCCCGCATACTGATAGAAGAGACACTTGGCGATGCCGTCTTTGTATCCCAGAGCGTGCGGGCACATTTCCCGACTGAAGTTGTCGTAGACCGCCAGGACTTGCTTCTTCTCTCTGATTGCCTGCGCCAACAGGTCAAAGGTGGACATCAGCCAATCTCCTGCAAGGAGTCTACCAGGACTCCACGGCACCCCTCAAAACGCAAGGCATCCCCTAGCACCCCTTGACAGCCAGCGCGCGGCGATGCCGGGCGAGACGCAGCGAAAAGAAAGCGGTAGCGCCTAGCATACTTTCCGCGTCGTTGCAACCTCGTGTTAGAATCTAGGTGCGATGGGCACACTGTCACGCAAGACCCTTGAGCGCCTGACGCTCCTCGCAGCCATCGCTGAGTATCCCGATGGCTGCTATGGCCGCGAGCGCCTTCAAAAGGTCGTGTACTTCGGGTCGAAGGACGCGCGCACCAAGCCATTCACCTTCAAGTACTGGAATCACGGCCAGTATTCCTGGGACATCGCCGACCGAGCAATAGAGTTGGCTACGCTCGGTCTCATCATTGCGACTCCACTGGAAACGACAGACGGAGAGCGAGAGGGCGACAAGCTTTCCTTCATTGAGTCGGACTATCGCGTGAAGTTTCAGTTGCTTATGGAGCAGGTTGCCCCAGACCTGTCCGGGAAACTCCGCGAGGCCGTCTTGGGGATTGGGATGATGAAGCACGACCCGCTTGAAGACTTCGCACACGAAGACCCTGCATTGCAGGATAAAGAGCGCGGGGACATCATTCTTGAATCGAACCTCGAAGAGAGAACGAGCATCCCGGCCCTCACTGACGAAGAGTGTGAAGACATTGAACTGTGCTTGAACCCGGCGCTCGTATCGGCTGCGCGCCGTATCGTTCGCGCGGTGCAATCGCGAAAGATTGACCTAACGAAGGTGAGGTCGGTCACTGTCCGCGAATCCGCGTGACTGGACAATCCTCTATCACGAGGAGCGGTGGGAACAAGCGAAGGAAGTGATTGACGCAGACCCGCAGTCACAGAATCCGTTCATCCACACGCTCAAGCGTCTTGCAGCCAATCCATTCGGTGAAAGTCAGACGGCCAAAGCATTGGTGGGCGTGCAGCATCGCGAACTCCAAGGTCGCCTTCATCGGGCGTATGTGGGCGGAAACACTGGAAGGCGTCTCTTCTACATTACCAATTCAGAGGAGCGTGTCGTCTTACCGTTCTTCCTCTCTGACATCAAAGCCCGATTGGATTACGACAAGGTGGGTTGGGAAGAGATGGGCCGGAAAGTTTGGGAGGACTACACTGCCGGTCGCCTCGAACGATTCGTAAGACTCAAGACACTCAAGACCTAGGCCGCTTCCCTGGCTTCGTCTCCAGCAGCCCCCTGACCGTCTCCTTGAACGCCAACGGAATGCGTGGCAGTTTTCGGACTTGGGCGGCGACGCGCGGAGCTGGCTGAGGGCCGCTCACACCTCATACACCTTCAGGACTTCATCGCCGTAGTGGTTGATGACTTTGACGGCGATTCTGCCGGAGCCGGGGCGCGGGAAGGGGCGGCTGGTGGTCGAGTAGAGTTCGCTCCAGGCCGCTTCGTCTATGTCGGCGCGCAGCGCGCGCTTCAGGCGCTCGTAAGGCTCACCGCCGCCGCAGAAGTAGGCGTGGCGGACGAAGAAACTCTCGCCGTTGTAGTCGGTATCAATGAACCAGCAGGCGATGTCGTCGGTGGCATGGCTGCGGATTTGGCCGCTGGTCGGGTCGTAGACATCGACACCACGGATTTCGACTGTCACCTGGCCGTTCTGCGGAGTCACTTCCAAGTCGGGCTCGCCGAAGACCATAAACAGATTTCCGGCGCCGGTCTTCTTGAGCACTTCGTCGGGCATCATCAGGTCGTTGTTCATCCGCACCGGCAGGACGGTCAGGTCGCCGTATTCCTTCACCTCTTCGTTGATGTGGGGATCGAAAGCGAACCCGCAAATGAGCAGCAGGTCGAAGCCGATACCCTTGACCGCCTCTTTCGCCGCTTCCTTGACCAGTTCCGGGCCGACGGTGCCGTGCTCGGGGCCGATGCAGACGGCGACGCGCTTGGTCTTGCCGCCTTCGGCCCCTCCACTACGGTCGGGGTCGCCACCTTGAGTTTCTGGAAGGGCGGTGTATTCGCCGGCGGCGTGCAGCCAGGCGCCGGCGAAGGAGTCGAGGCGGTCGAATGTAAGCCGTTCCTGCTTGACGGTGTTCTGAACGCCGGCCTTGCGCAGGTTCTCGATGATGCGGAGTTCGAACTGGCCGGCGCCGGGAGCGCGGTCGGCGTCGCGTTCCGAGGCCGGGCGGTCGGGGTCGGTGGCAAGGACGCGGTGGGGCGAAAGCGACTCGACGGTGAAGGGGCCGGTGACGCGGATGCGTTTCTTGTCCTGGTAGGGCTGGTCGTAGAGGAGTTCGGTGTCGGCGTGGCGGGCAATGGCGGCGTCAATCTCGGCGCGGGTCATCCCCTCTGTGATGTCGGGGTTGTTGGCGATGGACTTGAGGGTGACATGGGGGACGCGGCGATAGACGAAACCCTTCTTGATGTCGCCTTCGGTCTTGGGGAGCGGCGAGGGCGGCGCTTGGCCGCGCACTTCGGCCTCCTGGGCGACGCCTTCGGGGGAGTCGGCGAGGAGGTAATAGGGGAACTTGGCGGTCATCAGGCGGGTGCGGGCGAGGGTGAGGGCGACGCGGCTGGTGTCAATGGTGATCCAGCGGCGGCCCCACTGTTCGGCGACGAAGGCGGTGGTGCCGCTGCCGCAAGTGGGGTCGAGCACCAGGTCGCCCGGGTCGGTGGTCATGAGGAGACAGCGGGCAATGATGGAAGGATCGGTTTCGACTGCGTATTGTTTCTTTCTAGCGAAGCCGCTGATTCCAGTGTCTGACCACTGAGCGGTTAGCGGGTACAGGGGAAAGTCGGCAAGGTAACGCACGAATCTCAGTGTGTTTCCAGCCACCATCAGGCGGCCGGCCGCTGCAAGCCTCTGCAGACCCGTGATGCTTGTGCTCCAACCTCGGGAGCGCTCTGGGTGAAAAACCTTTCCATCGAATCGAAACGGCTGAGGCTCGGTTCCACCGCGTGTTTGAGAGGAGGTGCCAGCATGTGCGAACACTTTCGCGCTTACTGGGAGTTGGGCTGGGTCGGTCATTTCTGCCGGCGTCATTCGCCTCCTGGTTCCGTCTTCCAGTTCGACAAACCAGTACTGACCTGCTCCCGCAGCTCCAGCGCCCTTCTCCAAGAAGACCTGTCTATACTTGATGGATGCTCTGTCCTTCGCGTACCACAAGAGCAAGTCCGCGGTTGAAGCCAAGAGCTCCGCGGTCTGCCCGGTTGTCTTTTGAAAAACCACAATCGAGCAGAAGTTCCCACTTCCAAATACCTCATCAAGGACACTTCGGACCAAATGCACATTCTCGTCGCCGATCTGCACGAAGATGCTGCCGGACTCGGTGAGCAGGTCGCGGGCGACAATGAAGCGGTCGCGCAGGTACGACAAGTACGAGTGGATTCCCAGTTCCCAGGTGTCGCGGAAGGCGCGGATGACTTCCGGCTCGCGGGCCAGGTCTTCGACCTTGCCATCCTTGACATCGCGCTTGCGGGTGGAGACCTGCCAGTTGGAGCCGAACTTGATGCCGTAGGGCGGGTCCAGGTAGATCATCTGGACTTTGCCCTTCAAGCCCTCCTTCTCGGCGAGCGAGGCCATCACCAGCAGCGAGTCGCCGAGGATGAGCCGGTTCGACCAGTGCTGTTCGTGCTGATAGAACTCGATGAGATCTTCGAATTCGAGGCCGTTGAAGTCGGCAAAGAGTTCGGCCTGTGCGGGGCGGGCGCCGTTCTGCGCAGCGCGCAGGTCGTCAATCAGCGTCTTGGGCGCAATTTTCTCCTGGATGTAGACCGGCACGACGGGGACTTCGAGCGGGTGCTGGTCCTGCTCGTCCTTGCCCTTCCAGACGAGTTGCGGGTCGAGCGAGGGGTCGCGGGCATAGAGGAGGCCGGGATAGGCGGCGATGTCCGGCTTGGCCTCGGCGACGCGGACGAAGTCGCTCAATTCGCGCGTGGGGATGTTGGCGCGCTTGTCGGTGCGGTGCTTCGTGGCCTCGATCTGATAGCGGCGGGCCGGCTTGGCCGCCCGTGGGGTCTTGGCGGTCCGCCTTGCCTTCGGCTTGTCGGCCATTAGTGCGCCTCCGCTTTCAAGAATGCGCGAATCGTGTTCTCTGCATCCCAGGGGTCAGTGACTTCGAGGAACGCCCAGCGGCCGAACTCGCCGAGGTTGTTGACCGCGGGCACCCAGAGGGTGCGGGCGGTGGCGACTTTCGACGCCTTCTCCGGCTCGGGCTTGCCGCTGACCTCCAGGATGAGATTCAGTGATCCGTTGGACGGTACAGGCGAGACGCCTGCGGTGACTAGAATGGGGCGGAGGCGGACGATGAAGTCGGGCGTGTAATTCTTCTCGTCGCCGTTGTGGGTGTAGGGAATGGTGAAGCCGAGGCCCTGGTTCTTCACATAGCACTCGACCTCGGGCAGGTCTTCGAGCGTCTGGGCCAGTTTCTGTTCCCACGAGGCGGTGTCGGCGACGACATGGGTGATGTGGCAGCGGTCGGCCCGGGTGGGATAGACGGCGCGGCGGGTGTCGAAGTCCACATAGCGGGTGGAGCCGACGGTGTCATAGGGGAAGAGGAGGGGCTTGAGGCGCTTCTCGCCGCGCGTCGCTTGCACAATCGCTTTGTAGACCTTGCCGGCAGCGTTGGCGGCCCATTCGGTGAGCAGGAGCATCTGGGGGAAGGTGCCGGACTTGCAGGTCACGCACTCCTGCGCCCAGCGGCGCGTAATGCGCAGGATGTCGGGGAAGAGCCAGGGCTTGAGGTTGTCGTCGCCGTCGCGGAAGTACTTTTCCAAAACCAACTTGGCGATGTAGAACTCGACCGACTGCATGCGTTCGTTTTTGAGCGCGTCGAGCGAGTGCTCCACTTTCTCGCCGACGATGGGGTGCACTTGGACTTTGGTGGGGACATCGGCAGTGCTCAAGGCCATCAGCGAGTCGTCCGTGAAGTGGGCGGTGAGGCAGTCCTCGGGCAATTCGTATCGGTAGCCCATCAAGCGCGGGAAGGTGATTTCGCATTTGATGCGGTCTTCGAGCGCGCGGACCCGGGTGGGCGGTACGGATGGCATCGGGTCGGTGGCGGGACCCGAACAGGGGATGAAAGAGAACGGCACGCCGTAGACCTCGGCATACTGGGCGGGGAACATGCCGTCGGCGTCTGGCGTGTAATCCAGGCGGCGCAGGCCGCGGCCGATGACCTGCTCGCAGAGGAGTTGCGTAGTGAAAGCGCGGACGCCGAGAATGTGGGTGACGGTGTTTGCGTCCCAGCCCTCGGTGAGCATGGAGACGGAGACGACGCACTTGATTTGCTCGCCGAGGCGGCCCTGTTTACCGACGGTGTTCATCACTTCGCGCAGAATGTCGGCATCGGAGATGTCGTCGACGGACCGGCCCGGGAACCGCTCCTTGTACTGGGACTTGAACTCCTCAATCTGATGTGCGACGGCCTTCTTGAAGTCCGGCGAAAGCGCCTCACCCGAGTCCAGCTGTTCGCTGTCGATGAGAATGGTGTTGGGGCGGTGCAGCCAGCGGTCGCCGTCGACATTGCTGAAGAGCGCCAATCTGCCCGGAACAGCGACCACCTCGTCGTCGGACACCAGTTTGTCCCAGCCAGCGATGTAGTCGTAGACAATCTTCGAGACGCTGGTGTTGTTGCAGACCACGATAAAGACGGGCGGCGGGCCGCCGTCGCCGCGGGCCGCCCATTTCTGGTATTGCTTCTCGTAGTTGTCGTAGAGCGTCTGCAACGCGCCTTCGAGTTCGACGGGGAGTTTCGGCTCGCCGAGGTCTTCCAATTTCCGGCCCTTGCGCGGCAGTTGGTCTTTCACGCGCAGCCAGAGGTCACGGTAGGTGACGAGGCCGGGCAGCATCTGGTCGTCTGACACTGGCACGCGCGGCACCTTGACGATGCCGGCCTCGATGGCGTCAATGAGGGAGAAGTCGGACACGACCCAGCCGAAGAGCGTGCCCTCCGAATAGCCGGAACCGCGGAGGAAGAAGGGCGTGGCGGAGAGGTCGTAGACGGTCTTGATGCCAATCTTCCTATGGACCGCCTCGAGTCCGTTAATCCAGAGGCGGGCCTCTTCATCGCGGCGATCCGCTTCGCGCTTGTCATCGCCTGTGAGGCGCTCGGCTTCGCCGTCGGCCTTGCGGCGGTAGCAGTGATGCGCCTCGTCGTTGATAACAAGAATGTTCTTTTTGGCGCCGAGCACCCGGCAGACACGGCGCACCATCTGGTCGGGCGTTTCCTTTGAAACACCCGACTGTTCTTGCCCGGACACGAGGCGGCCAAGTTTGGTGCCGCCGCGCTCGCGCGGCTTGAAGGCGTGGAAATTGGTGACGAGCACCTGCGCGGTGTTGAGTTCGCTCATCAACTCGGGCGGGACGAGGTCCCAATCCTTGAAGTAGTTGCCGGCAGGGTCAGTAGGTACGAGCACGCGCAGGCGGTCTTTGATGGTGATGCCCGGCGTCACGATGAGGAAGGTGTCGACAAAGCGGGCGTCTTGCGGGTTGGTGCGCTTGTTGAGGACCTGCCAGGCAATGAGCATCGCCATGACGACGGTCTTGCCACTGCCGGTCGCCATCTTGAGAGCGACGCGCGGGAGTTCGGAGTTGGAGTCCTTGACTTGGTCGCGCACCTTCTCGGCAATCCATGCGTCGCCAAATCGCGGGGCGACTTCAGTCAGGTAGATTGCTGTTTCTGCTGCCTCGATTTGGCAAAAGAACAGGCGCTTGTCGCGGTCCGCACGCTGCCAGTATTCGAGCAGGCGGCGGGTGGTGGAGGTGATGCCCTCGCGGTAGCCGCCCTTGCGCCACACTGCCACGCGGAGTCGAATGTCGTTGACCAGATCATTGGGCTTGGCGCGGTCGCCCCGCCAGTCACCAGGGAGCGCTGCCTGCTTCTCCTTGCTCTTTCGGGGCGGGATGGGGACGAAATAGGAACTGGGGCGGCGCTCGTCGGCGATTTCGTTCGTGATGCCCTCGTCGTCGAAGCGGAAGTGACGGCGGGGCTCCACGAACGGGGAGTTGATGACGGGATTGTCGATGATGCGCTGGGGCAACGACCCTCTCCTCAAATGTCTGTTTTCGGCGTCGGGGTTGGGATTCCTGCGTTGTTGTTGCCTCGCTGTGGGGCGAAGGAGGGAGTGGGTTCAGGAAGTGCCCGCCGGAGGCCATGAATCAAGGGTGTAGCGTGTGGCGTGTAGGGTGTAGTAGAGGGGAGAGGGAAACGCCGCGGGGGCGTCGAGTCGTCATCCGGTTCCCTGCTCTTCCGATTCGTTCTTCTTCATCCGGGCCAGTTCTTCGGGGGCTGTTGTGTGAGGTTTGTCCATGGTTGTTGAGAGCGCTTGCGCGCTTTGCTTGAGCGGGGCGAGGAGGCCGCCCCGAGTTAGGGTGCGGCCGACAAGCCCCGGCGCCCCCGCGCGGGCGGGCCGTTACCACTGGGACCGAGGTACGGCGGCGCCGCGCTGACTTGCTAATGCGCGCGGCGCGGCCGCGTTCCGGCACGACCGCCAGGGGCGCAATCTCCCTTCGTGGGAGAGGGGGGACAGCGAGGACAGGTAGGCGAAGCCGCGGCGCGAGCGGGTCTGTGCGGCGGGTGGCGTAGCCCCGACGCGCGCCCGCGTAGCGCGGCGGCGGGGAGAGTGTGTAACACGGGGGAAGCGAATGGAGTGGCGCTTGGGACTGGGCGCTGGGAGTCAATCGTGTAACAGAACGATGGCTGGGCTGTAACAACGGCGTATGGCCGCCCACGACGCGAGCGCAGGCGAGTGGCGACGACGCCCCGACGATGCGCGTAGCGCGAACAATGCGGGGGACGCGAAGCGGACACTCGGCGGGGCGGCGGGTGCGCGGCCGTGAGGCGCAGGGCGGCCGTCATTGGGACTCAACGCGTCGCGTGCGCGTCGCGGGTCGTGTGCGTGCGTGCAAAAGGCCGCCTGCTTTGGTAGAATGGTGGTGCTTCGGCCTCGACTTTTGCGAGGTATTTCCTAGCACACTTTGGCTATGGTGACCGCCTGCTTTGGGAGCAGGAGGCCGGCGGTTCGAATCCGCCCGCCCCGACCAGCCCTGCCCGTCCCGCCGAAAGTTGCAGCGACGGCGGTTCTTCGCTGCCTGGGAAGGAGGCGGTTCTGTGCCCCACATCGTGCTGGAATATTCCGACGACATCGCCGCGCGCTGCGATGTGGCGCGCGTCTTGGGGCGCCTGCACGAAGCGGTCGCGGTCACCGAGAGTTTCGTGCGAGACCGCATCAAGAGTCGGGCCGTCGCGTGCGCGACCTTCCGAGTGGGCAGTGGCCACCCAAAGCACTTCGTGCATGCCAGCGTCGTTTTCTCTCCCGGTCGCGCTGAGGATGTGCGGCGGGAACTCGGTGCCCGCCTGCTCGACATCCTCGTGACGGAAACGAGTTCGCTGGGCAGCGATCTCTCGCGGAGCGTTGAAATCCGACAGTTCGAACCGGGGATGTACTTCACGGATGGGGATCGGTGACGCGCCGGGTGGCAAGTCTGGAGAGGTGACGCCCGCGTGAGCGTTTCGCTCCACACTTCTCCCCGCCCGCGGTGGTGGAAGCCCTTCTGGGTCGCGTTCTGGGTGGTGACCGCCGGCTTCTGGCTCCTCGGCATCACCTGGAGTTTGCCGAACGCGCAGCACCTCTACTCCTATCACCCCGACGAAGTCTTCACCGTCTTTCCCGCCGTGCACATCGTCCAGTCCGGCGACTGGAACCCGCACTGGTTTTCCAGCGGCAACTTCCTGCAGTATCTGACCGCGCTGACGCTTTCAGTCGTCCTTCCGTTTGTCCGCGACGCGGACTGGATGACCGTCGGCCACCTCGTCGCACGCCTACTGGTCTACGCGCTCAGCGTCGGCGCCGTGGTGGTGACCTACTTCCTCGGGCGGCGCGCCTTCAGCCCGCGGGCCGGACTGATCGCCGCGGTCTTGCTGTCCGCGACGCCGCTCCTCGTTGTCACCGCGCATTACGCAAAAGAAGACGCGCCCGTCGCGTTCTGGGTGGCCCTCACGCTGCTCGCCGCCGTCGCGCTCCAACAGAAAGGCGGGCGCTGGTGGGCCTGGGCGGTCGCCGGTCTCGCCGCCGGATTCGCCGCCGGCACGAAGTACAACGCCGGCGCCGTGCTGCTCATTCCGTTGCTCGTCGCGTTCCTGTCGCCCGGCGCGGCGCGATGGGGTAGGGCGGCGCTGGTTCTCGTCGGCGGGGCGCTCGGTTTTCTCGCCTGCTGTCCCTATGCGCTGCTGGCGCCCGACGAGTTCCGCCGCAGCATCGAACTGGCGCTCGCGCAGGCACGCGCCGATCAACCCTGGACGCTCGCATTCCAGGGCCGCGGGCCGGGCTGGTGGTACTACGCCATCATCGGCCTGCCTGTCGCGCTCGGGTGGCCGCTGTATGCCCTCTCACTGGCAGGCATCGGTTCGGCGCTGCGGCGCCGCACGGCCGCCGGAACTCTGCTGCTCGTCTGGGTGGTCGTCTCGTTCCTCCTCGTCGGCGCCACCGCCGACTCGTTCGTGCGCTACCTGACCCCGCTGCTCCCCGCGCTCGCCGTTCTTTGCGGCGCCGCCGCTGACCGCTGGCTGACCGCTGCCGCACCCGCACGCCGCCGCTGGGTGTATGCCGCGGTCGCGGTCGCCTGGGCCGTTGCCGCCGAATCGGCGAAGGGCCCCGTGCTGCAAATGGCCTCACGCGACCCCCGGGATACCGCCGCCGCCTTCCTAGCCCGGCAGGGCGGCCGCGTGGGTCTGCTCGAGCCGCCCTGGTATCGCACCCCGCCCGTCAGCCCGATCAACGGCGGCCCCGTCGCCGGCCGCGAATTCCAGGCCTGGCAGGCCGCGCACCCGGGCGCGGTCGTCATCACCGGCCTGTCGCCGGACACGCTCTTCGGCGAGTTCCCGCGGTGGTTCGTCGTGAGTGACCTCGAAACGATGGACCCGCAACGCCTCGGCGACGCGCAGACGCGAGCCTTCCTCGACGCACTCGACCGCACCTATCAAGTCCACCAACTCTTCGCCCCGCACTGGCTCCCCACTCTTACGGGAATCCCGAAGCGCCACCTCCCGCCCGATTGGCTCTATCCCTTCCCGACCATCAACGTCTATGTGAGAACGTTGTTCGGGACGAAAGACCCGTGAATGGGAGGGGCAGAGCGACGATTCATCCCTTCGCAGTTCCCATTCCCCATTCCCCAATCACCAGTCACCTATCATCTATCCCTTGACACTTCGCCCGTCTCACCTATATTCGTCTGCGGGGGCTCGTAGCTCAACGGTAGAGCAGGGGACTCTTAATCCCAAGGTTGAAGGTTCGAATCCTTCCGAGCCCACCAGCACGCCTGCGTGGTCAGCGCGCAAGTCGCAAGGCGGTCATCCCCAGTTCGGCGAATAGGGAACCCATGAAGAACTTCACCCCCTGCCTCTGGTTCGATCATCAGGCCGAAGAGGCGGCGACTTTCTACACTGCGCTCTTCCCGAATTCGCACATCGTCCACATCGCCCTCTTCGGGAAAGCGGAGGCACAGGCCTCTGGGCGCCCGCTCGGCTCGGTGATGACCGTCGCCTTCGAACTCGACGGGCACGACTTCCTGGCGCTCAACGGCGGCCCGGCGTTCACGCTGTCGCCCGCCACCTCGTTCTTCGTTGCGTGCCAGACGCAGCAGGAGATTGACCGCTACTGGGACGCGTTCGCCGACGGCGACCGAACGATGGAATGCGGCTGGGTCACGGACCGCTTCGGCGTCTCGTGGCAGGTGGTGCCCGCGCAACTCGGCGAGTGGATGCAGGACCCCGCGACCTGCGAGCGGGTGATGGCGGCCCTGATCACGATGCAGAAGTTGGACCTTCCAACCCTGCAACGCGCGGCCCACGCCGTATAACCCGATGCGACGCTCTCGGTTGCAATGCCTGGCGTGCGCGTTCGGGGCCGCCGCACTCTTGGCCGCCGCGCCGGCCCCCGCTCGAACCCTGCCGGTCTCGATCACCTTCGAATCCCTTCCCGCCTTCGATGAACCCCACACCCCCGCCCAATACGACCGCGTCGGTCTCCTCAAGACCGTCGCCGAGAACAAGACCCCCGACGCCGTCCTCATCATCCTCCCCGGCTTCACCGCCGGCGCCGGCCTCGTGCGCTCGTTGGCCGCGGCGATCGTCGAGCGCGCTGACGGGCGCGTCGCCGTCTGGGCCGTGGACCGCCGCACCTTCGCCCTCGAAGACCATCGCGGCATGCGCCTCGGCGGCGGCGACCCGAGCCGGGCGTTTGCGTACTACTTCAGCAGTGGCTCCGGGTTCACCGAGCGCAAAGAAGCCGACTTCGCTTTTATGCGTTACTGGGGCGTGGCGACGACCGTGCAAGATGTGCGCGCGGTCGTCCACGCCGCCCGCGCGCGCTACCCGCACGCGCGCATCCTCCTCGGCGGCCATTCAATGGGCGCCACCATCGCCCAGGCCTTCGCCGCCTGGGACTTCGAGGGCACACCCGGCTTCCGCGAGATTGACGGCCTGGTGCTCATAGACGGCGGCGGGCATGACGACGACTGGGTGCGCGACACCGGCCTCAAGCAGTATCACGAAGGCATTGCCGCCATCGAAAAGGGCGAGTACTACTGGAACGACCCCGCCCGCGGCGCCTCGCCGGAGTTCCTGCGCCTGGGCGAAATCGGCGCGTTCGCCGCACTCGGGTCCACGAGTCGCGACGCGCCCTCGTTCCTGGCGCCGCTGTTGCCGCAGATGTTCACGCTCCCGCCCGGCGTCGTCATCACCAACGCCGCCGCCTTCGGCCTCGCCACCGACCACGAAACGACCAAGATCTCGTATTTCGCCGCAAACTGCGGCACGCTCGACCACACTCCGCGCGCTGTCATCCGCGCCTCCGGCGTCGCGCTGCTGGGCTGGAAGGACGCCGGCGCCGTCGGCGAGCCGACCAGTCTCTTCACCTTTGCCGCCGCGCTCACCGAACTCCGCGAGACCAACGGCCTCGAATGGTATGGCGCCCGCGCCCTCAACGCCGAAATTGACCTGCTCGCGAACCTCGACAGCCGCTCGCCGCTCACCGCGGCGCTCTGCGCGCAACATGGCCTCACCGCCACGCACACCGCCGAAGTGAACCTCCCCGTTTTCGGCTTCGCCTGCGGTCAGAGCGAGGACACGACCGATCGCCTCGAGTGGTATCGCGGCCGGATCGCCTCCTCCGATGTCACGCTGCTCACTGCCGCCGACTACGCGCACCTCGACCCGCTCTTCGCCGGAGACCGCGCCGGCGGGAACCGCCTCCTCGCCGCGCTCGTTCCTTGGCTCAAAAAGCGAGTGAACTAGGGAGGCAGGGAGGCGGGGAGGCAGTGAAAGAAATTGCTGTTTCTACCTTCCTGCCTCCCCGCCTCCCCGGTCCCTATCCTGAGAGGGAACCCGTTCCGTCTCACCGAAGTCCCTAAGTTGCGGGAGGGCTCGATGATTCGTCGCATCACGCTCGTTGCGCTACTCAACCTGGCGCTGGTCGCCGTCGTCGGCGCCACCGGTGACAAGTCCGGCGCCGTTCCGACCGACACCACCCAACCCGTCCTGGCGCTGACTTGGACCGAAATCAAGGGCACACTGCCCGTGGCCACGCTCGCTGCCCGCATGCTCGACACGCTGCGTGCCGTGCGCGCGCAGCAGGGCTGCCTCGGCGCCCGGCTCTTCCAGCGCCCCGACGAAAAGCACTTCAAGATGTTGTCGTGGTGGCGCTCGGTCACCGATGTCGTGGACTTCCAGCACAGCCCCGCGCACCAGCGCCTCGAACAGTGGCTGAAGAGTTTGCCGCCCGGCACGGTGGAACACGCCATCGGCCTCTATCAGCGCATCCCCGGCGGCGTCGAGCGCGGGGCCACTCATCTGCCGCCACCTCCGGCGGTGGCGGGGACGCGCCTGGCGGTCGGCGACCGCCCGGTGCTGGCGTTGCTCTTCTTCGGCGATGCCAAAGCGGCGCCCGCTGTCGCCCAGCGCGCCCACGCGCTCTACGGCGCCCTGCAAAGCACGCCCGCGGTCAATCGCTCCGAGTTCCACCGTGAAGTCGGCGGCGGCGACTACTTCCTGGTGCCGTCCGAGTGGCGCGATGTCGAGTCGAGCCACACGCTGCTCCGGCTCTCGGCCTATCAGGCCGCCGATGATTGGGCGCGCCAGGCGGGCGGCCGGGCGACCTTGTGGGTGGAGTTGTATCAGTTGGTGGGCGGTCAGCCGCGCCTGGCGTCCGATCCCGGCCCCGCCGGCAAGAATTGAGAGGACATCAATGGGGAGGATGACGATGACGCTGCGGAAGATGGCGATGGTGGCGGTGGTGGCGGGCGCGTTGGCGCTGCCCGGCGCGAATGGGCAGGACCAACCGATGGTGGTGCCGGTGGCGCAGGCGGGTGGGGGAACTTACCCGCTGCCGCTCGGCGACCCGGTGCAGATGCGCTCGCTGCAAGGCCTCGGACAATTCCCCGCGCCGCGCATCTCGATCGTTTCCCCGCGCAATTTTGAGATGCTGCCCGCCGGCCAGCCGGTGAAGGTCGTCTACAAGATGGAGAACTACGATGTCGGCCAGCCGCCGACGCACGGCCAGCATGTCCATGTCATCCTCGACAACACGCCCTATTTCGCCGACTACGACCACGGCGGCACCGCGGTCTTCAATGATGTCGCCCCCGGCACGCACACGCTGGTCATCTTCCTCTCCCGCCGCTTCCACCTCAGTCTGAAAAACCCGCAAGCCGTCGCCAAAGCCACCTTCTTCGTCGGCGGCAAGCGCGAGCCGGAAAAAATCCCCGGCCCCAAGACGCCGATGCTCGTCTACAGCCGCCCCAAGGCAACTTACACCCAGTCAGACGGCGCCGCGGCGAACATTCTGTGCGACTTCTATCTCCTGCACTGCCGCCTTTCGCCCAGCGGCTACCGGGTGCGGGTCTCCGTGAACGGCACGGTGGACCGCGTAGTGACCAAGTGGGAACCGTTCATCCTGCTCACCAACCCGCCGCTCGGCAAGTACGACATCAAACTCGAACTCCTCGACGCCGCCGGCGCCCTGGTCGCATCCCCCTGGAACTCCGCCACTCGGACGATTACGATAGACAAGTAAAGTCGGCCGTCGGAGGTCGTCCGTTGTCCGTCGGACGACGGGAGGGGATGGGCGTGGAAGCGCGGAGTCTAGCGACCTCAATCCAGCCGGCCGAGGTGTTCAAGAGCCGGCCGATTCCGTTCATTCCCCGGAAACTGCATATCTTTCTCAGAGTGTTGGCATACTCCTCCGCAACGATTGCGGCAGCCCTCGTTGTCGCTCCGCTTCCCTTGCCCCATCGCCCGTATCGCTTGGCCACAGTTGTTGTCCTGATCTTCGGGACAGTCGTTGTGTTCCTCGTGCTTCGTCTGCATTGGTCGATGACTGTTCGATTGTCCAATGACGGGTTCGAGTTCCAAAGTTGGACTCGGTCGGTCATCACGAAGTTCTTTGAATGGAGGACGATTCGACAGGCGGATGTCATTCGTTCGGCTGACGAAATCTCAATTCGCCTCTCAAAGAAGTGGTTGCCCATCACCATTCCGTGTCATGAGTTTGAGTCCCCAGTGGGAGTGCTCGGCGCAATTGAGCGAAGGTTGGAGGAACGCGGAATCGAGGTCAGCGCGTACACCGTCCCAAAGAACGCAAGCACCGTGGGCGGCGCAGTGTACATTGCGGGGCATGTTTTACTCGAAGTGATTGGGCCGGCAATTCTTCTGGTCTGGCTAGCGACAAACATTGCACGGAGCGAAGCACATCTGGCCCAATACGATGCCGCGAAAGCAGCAGGCACGCTGACGGCGCCAATGGCTCGCGCGCTCCTGGCCCCCGAACCGGTCTTGTGGGTTTATCCATTCTCCATTATGGGTGTCGTCATCTTAGGTGCGGCTGTTTTCGGACTTGGCGAATCCTTGAGCTGGCTCAGGCCGCCACGGCCGCAATTCTGGAGTAGAGCGTTGGGTTGTGCAGTACCGGCGATGGTGGCATGGGGACTGTTCGAAACCATTTGGTCACTTATCCTGCTGGACACAGTCCGACTGGGACAGATGGTCATGCCCAATGAGTTTCAGTGGCTCGGTCTGTCAGCGTTCGACCTTCCGTTTCGTGTCGCAGCATACATCGCGGTTGCCGCGTTGGTGGGTACATTCGGCCTCACGCTGTCGTGCAATCTTTTGGCCTCAGTCATCTTCGTAAGACCCGTTTCACCTGAAGCCGGCGCAGTGCCGTGACACCCCTCCCGCCGCGCCGTACACTATCCCCGGGCGGGTGGCGGAACTGGCAGACGCGCAGGATTTAGGATCCTGTGGGCTTCGCCCGTGGGAGTTCAAATCTCCCCCCGCCCACCAAACCACCAGGAGAACGGGGGAACGGGAGAACTGGGGAACCGGAGAACAGGGGAACAGGAGAACAGTCACTATCGAATCCACTGCCTCCCCGCCTCCCTGCGTTCCTGGTTCCTGTTCCTTTACTGGCGGTTGCGGCCGGACGCCAAACGATAAATCGCCACCCCGCTCGCCAGCACGACCACAATCACAAATCCCACCACCACGACGCCCGTCACGCCTTTCGCGGTCGCGGGTTGTGGCGAGGGCACGGGCGGCACTGGCGGCCCGCCATTGCTCGCCTGCTGCGCGATGAACTTCTGGAATTCGGCGTCGTGCTTGTCGTCCCAGTGGCGGATCTTGGCGGTGTAGGCGGCGAAATCGAAGTGCGGGCTGTTGTCCTTGTCGTGACATTCGAGGCAGACCGCCTCCGAGACGAAGCCCTTCTTCGTGTGCGCTTCCGTGGTGTGGCAAGTGATGCACTCGACGCCGGTCGAACTCGGGTCGAGCGCTTGGAAACGCTTGTACGACCCGACATGGCATGACAGGCACTGCGGCGAGCGGGCGGCGCTCCCCTTCGGCGGGTTGGTGCTGTCCTCTTGCAAGGTCTTCAGGGCGTGCGAGTGGCGGGTCTTCAGCCAAACCGCGAAGGCGTCGGTGTGCGTCTTCACATCGTGGCACGACGCACAATACTGCGACGAATCGAACTCGGGAATCTTGACGGTCTCGATGCCCAAGTCCACGGCTTGCAGGTAGGCGTTCACCAACTTCTCGACATCGGGCCGCTCGGCGGTGTCGAGCAGCACGGGCACCGACTCGTGCTGCAGGGTCGGCTTGCCGCCCGGATGCGCTTCCGCCGTGAAGACGGAAACATACTTGCCGTTCACGCCCGAGTTGACTTCCATCACCGGCCCCACCTGCTTCAATTCGGGTGACGCCAGCGTGTCCGACACCACAATGTCGGGGGCCATATCGGCCTTCACCAGCCCGTTGACGAACTGCTCCGTCTCCGGCGCCGACATTTGCGTCATCGCCACAATCACATCGGCGTGCTTGCGAGCGTCGGTGAAGGCCAGGCCCATTTTCGGTGTCAGTTCGTCCAGCGGATACTCGGAGCGCGGCTTGGGCATCGGCACATCGAACACCGCGATGCGCACGCCGCTACGCTCGAATAACTTGGGCGTGAAGCCGGCGTCGAGCAGCGGCAGTTTGCTCGCCCGCATCAAACTGGCCGCCCACTGGCTCTGCGCGTCGAAGACGCCGACGCGCACTGCGTCGTATTTCATTGATTCCATCGACTGGATAATCGTGCGAATGGCCGGCGGCTGCGTGTCGAGCCGCACGAGGTCGCCGCCGTCAATCAGCAGCGCGCCCGGGTGCTTCTTGCGCAGGCCGTCCAGGATGGTGGCCCGGCGCCCCAGGCCGCCCAGCGCTTCCCTCCCGCATGAGCACGCTTGGATGTAGCCGAGGTTCTGCATCGTGAGCAGAATGGTCGCCTTGTTTGCCGCGCCGGCGCGCGGCGCGGCGCTCGCCAGCGCTGCCACCAGGGCGATCAGCGCGCCCTCACGCAAGCCAGAGCGCAGGCGCAGCCGGGCGTGAGTCCGACGCTTCACTGACACCGAGCAGTCCTCCCGAAACGCCACAGTCTAGTAGGCGCGGTTGACGCGATCAACCCACAGGCGGCGCCGCACGGTGTCGTAGGCCGCCGTCGCCAGGTCGTGCGCCGCCTTCTGGTGGAACGCCGCATCGTCCGGCGTCACCGTCAGGATGACCACCCCGCGCGCCTGCACGCCTGCCCCGTCGTCCGTCAGCGTCACCTGATACATCTCGAGGCCGCGGTCGAGCAGTTGATCGAGGCGGTCGGCGACATCCTGCGCGCGCTGGTGCGGCGTCTCGCCGTCGAGCGAGACGGCCGGCTCAAAGACCACCTCGTTGTCGAGCAGCACGCGCCCGATGGTGGCGTCGTTCACCGTCGCGTCCTCGACCTTCACAATCAGACTCTGTGTCACCAGCCGGCGGTTGATCTGAATCCCGCGCGCCTTCAGGCGGGCGTAGATGGTCCGGGCGCGGTCGCGGGCGAATGGGTGCGTCTGAAAAATGCCCAGGTTCTGGTCCAATCCGTTGTTCGCCATCCGCGCCAGCCCTTCGAGCACGGTGAGCAGCCCGACCGGGTTGTAGCCCGCCGCCGTCATGTAATCGAGCGCGGCGAGGTCGGCCTGCTGTTCGAACTCGCGGGAATACCCGGTCAGCACCGCGGTGACCGCCAGGTTGCTCACCACCGCCAGCGGCGCCAGGTTCACCGACGGCACGCCCATCACCAGCCCGGCGAGCAGCCCGATCGCCGTGGCGTTGCTCATCTTGCTCTTCTTTTCCATCGCCAGCAGCGGGTGATAGAGCGAGTTGTGGCCGATTTCGTGCGCGATCACCCCCGCCAATTCGTCGTCGGACTCGACCGCCTTCAGCAGCCCCTCGGTGACATAAATGTAGCCGCCGGCAATGGCGAAGGCATTGATCTGCTCGCCCTTGATGATGTGGACCTCGTATTTCACATCGGGGCGGGCGCTGACCTTGGCGATGCGGTCGGCGATGCCCTGGACGCGGGCGAGCACCTTCTCGTCGTCGAGGAACTTGAATTCCTTGGCGATGTCCTCGGCAGCGTGCTTGCCGATGCGCTTCTCTTCTTCCGGGTCGAAGCGCGGTTTGGGTGCTTCGCCCGCCGCCCACAGCGGCGCGGCGAGCAGTAGTGCGAGCAGGATCGCGGGCGCGCGGCGCATCAATAGATTCGACGCCAGTATACCACCGGGGGTTCCTCCTCCCGGCGGGCTAATTCATGCGTTCGGCGACGAGAGCGGGCGGAATCGTGCCGTGCGACAACAAGTCGTCGTGAAATGCCCGCAGGGAGAATTGTTGACCGCGAGCGCGCTCCACCGTGCGCCGGATGTCCTGAATCAGCAGTTTGCCGATGATGTAGCTCATCGGCTGCGTCGGCGATTGCGTGTAGCGCTTCACTTCGGCGATGGCGTTGGGCCGCTCGATGTGGCAGCGCTGCTGCATGAAGTCCACCGCTTCGTCGAACCCCATTGCCCCGCTGTGCAGTTTCACATCCACGATCACGCGCCCGGCCCGCCAGAGCTGGTCGCGCAGTTGCAGCAGTCGCACGCCGTCGTTCGGGTAATAGCCCGCCTCGTGCATCATCTCTTCGCAATACAGCGCCCAGCCCTCGGCGAACACGGTGCTGTGAACCACCTGGCGCAGTTTCGACGCGTGCCCGTTCGAGCGCACCAGTTGCAGGTGGTGTCCCGGATACGCCTCATGCAGCGCGACCAGCGCCATGTGCCCGCGGTTGTGCCCGCGCAGGCGCTCCTTTGTCTCCGCCGCGTCGAGTCCGTCGGGGACGGGCGTCACATAAAAGTAGCCCTTCTGTCGCTGCTCGAACGGCGCCGGCCACATATACGCCCCATACGGAATGATCGGCCGCAGGAACGCCGGCGTGTCGATCAGTTCCAGCGCGTCGTCCTCGGGCAGCGTGGCCAGGTCGTTGGCGCGCACGAAATCCTTGGCGCGTGCCATCGCCGCGATGTATTCGGGCATCACTTGCTCGCGGGTCGGATGGTCGTTCTTCAGGTCGTCGAGGATTTCCGCCCACGGCCGGCCGGTGTCCAGCCGCGCCGCCACCGCTTCCATCTCGGCGACTGTCTCCCCGAAGACACGCTCGCCGATGCCGATCAGGTCGGCGCCGTTCCACGGCAGGAAGTGTTCGTGTTTCAGCCGGTAGTCGAACAACGCGGTGCCGAGCGCGTAGTCGCCGGTGGAGCGGGGGAGCAGTTCGTCCTTCAGGAATTCGCCGTATTTCTGCAGCGCCGCCACCGCCTCAGCGACGCCGCGGTCGAGCGCATCGGCCGCCTGCGGCGCTTGCGGCCCGAGCAGCGCCGGCAGACTCTCGATGAACCCGGTGCCGCCAGCCAGCGTTTCCAGGGCCGTCTCGGTCCACAGCCGTGGCGGGTTCTCCAAATTGCGGCGCGCCTCGTCGAGCGCCGACGGCACCTGCCGCAAGCGGCTCGCCATCTGCGCCACGCGCAGCGCCAGCGGCGCGTAATCGCGCAGCATCAGCAGATGCACGCCGCCAAACGCCGCCATCGCATACGAGGACGGCGCCAGCCGCCACTCGGGCCGCTCCTTCGCCAAACGAATGTCGGCCTCGAGGTGGTGCGTGAACAGGCGGTAATCGGTGTTCCGTCGCGGGTCGAGGTCGGCGGCCTTGACTTCATCCTGCACGCGCTTTAGCGCCTGCTCACCGGTCTGCACACGCGCGGCGAACCCCGCCGCCGAGTAGTCGCCGAGTTCGGTGTCGTGGTCGTGGACGCCGAATGCCGTCGCCTCGATCGGGTTCTGCGCGAAGGTCCGCTGCAGGTACTCGTCCACGATGGCGTCGAACTGCACCGCCGCGTTCAGCATGCCGCCCTTTCCCGTGAGGCCTCGCCGCACCGCACCGTCACTGGTCCGTCGCCTGTCAATTCAAACCGGCGGCCCAGAATCCTTTCTGCCAGGTCACAGGCAGATGACAGGTGCTCCGTCCGCCGCGCCGCGGTGTACTGCGACGCGCCCCGCGCCAGCGCGCACCAGATGACCAGTTGGTCGCCGAGGAACCGATCGCACGCCGCGCCCGTCGCCAGGTCGGCGATCAGCATTTGTGCCGCCTCGGTGCCCACCTGTTCCGCCGGCGTGCCGCGCTGTCCCAACCCGGCGCCGCAGAGAATGCCGCCCTCGCATTCGGCGAACAACACCAGCCCGCACCCGGCGCCTACCGAGGGACTGTCGTCGCTCGCTGCGATCTCCGGCGCCGGGTGTCCGGCGCGCTGCAACGCGTCCGAGGCCGCGCTCACCATCCGCTCGGTAATGTGCGCGGGCAAGCGGGCGCGGAAGGCGACGCCGGTGATGCGCTGCACTGCGCCGCGTTCCAGCAGCGTGAGACCGCGCAGCGCAGGCGCCGGCCACGACAACACCTTCGCCGTCCCCCCGCCGCGCGGATAGAACCCGCGGGCGCCGAGATGCACCTCGGCGCGGTAGCCCATCCGACCGAGCAGCGGCAGCAGCACCGTCTGCACGAACTCGACCGGCGGCGACCACGGCACATTCGTCCCGCCCTGCAGCGTCACCGACACTGCCTCCGACGCCTGCGCCAGGCACGGCAGCAGCGCTTGCAAGACGAGCGTGATGCTCCCCGCCGTCCCGATGTCCACGGACATCTCCGGCGGCGGGGCCAGGTCACCCGGCTCGAACAGCAGCGTCTGCGAACCGAGTGCGTCCCCGGTGACGCGGGCATCGCACACGCTCGCAAGCGCACGTACCGCGGTCAGGTGCTGCGCCGCCAGGCCCGGCCGCGGGCGCCCGCCGCGGATGTTGACGAACCGGATGGGCTGCCGGCTCACCGTCGCCAGCGCCAGTCCCATCCGCAGCAATTGCCCGCCGCCGCGGGCGCCGTCAATCTCGATCGGGGGCACGCTCAAAGGCGTTCGACCCCGCCGGACGGAATCCGCTAGTGCGGCCTCACCCCGCCCTGCGGGCTGCCCCTCTCCTGTGAAGAGAGGGGCCGAGGTAGAAGGCGTGTTTGGAAAGGACACCGCAATGCGCGTCGGTTTCATCGGTCTCGGCACGATGGGGAAGCCCATGGCGCACAATTTGCTGATGAAGGGTTTTTCCCTGACGGTCACCAGCCGCACCCGCGCCAAGGTGGAGAAACTCGCCGCCGAAGGCGCCAAGCCCGCGGCCACCGCCGCCGAAGTGGCGGCGGCGAGCGATGTAGTCTTCTCGTGCCTGCCCGATGTGCCCGAGGTCGAAGAGGTGCTCGCCGGGCCGCAGGGTGTCCTCGCCGGGGCGCGCAAGGGCCTCATCTACGCCGATATGAGCACCATCGCGCCGTCGGCGGCGCAGCGCTTTGCACAACTCGCCGCCGAGCGCGGCGTCGCGTTTCTCGATGCGCCGGTCACCGGCGGCGAGATCGGCGCCATCGAGGGCACCCTGCGCATTATGGTCGGCGGCGACCGCGCCGCCTTCGAGACGGCGCTGCCCGTCTTCGCGCCGATGGGCACCGCGACCTACATCGGCCCCAGCGGCAGCGGTCAGAAAATGAAACTGACGAACAATGTCATCGTGGCGCTCACTTCGCTCGCCGTCGCCGAGGGCTTGCACTTCGCGCGTGCCGTCGGCCTCGACCCGGCGCAGGTGATCGAGACCATCAAGAACGGCGCCGCCGGCTCGTGGTCACTGGAGCGCCTGGGGCCGAAGATGATTGCCGGCGATTACAAGCCCGGCTTCAAGCTGGCGCACCTGCGAAAGGACCTGCGCTACGCCCTCGAAGCCGCCCGCGCCGCCGGCGCGCACCTGTCGGGCACCACGCTCACCCTTGACCTCTGCGCCCTGGCGCAAGCCCGCGGCGGCCCCGATTGCAGCACCGCCGCGATTTATGAGACCGCATTAGAAGAGTGAGCCCGATGTCTTAGGCCCCTCTCCAATGAATTGGAGAGGGGTGCCGAAGGCGGGGTGAGGGCTTCCGCCGCGATCTTTGAGACGGCGTTGGAGGAGTAGGACTCGGCTGCAGATCCACTCACATTATGGGCGATGAGGAAAAGCCCCAAAGGGGACATGCAATGCACGGAGGAGGGAATTCGAGCAGGCAAAACGATGTTTGAATTCAATCTGGTATGATGGTCGTGGGGAGCTAGCCGTCAGTGATTCACGAGTCCCACCCCATCATGACACCGTCGTCCGGCACTGAAGGCCGCAGCAGCGAGCGAGGACTGGTGCGCTTGCCGCCAATTGAGGCCGTCCAAACCGGCCGAAGAAACTTCCGGGCCAAAGGTTCTCGTTTCCCACGAATGTTTCAAATGGCGGGGCTGATTGCCTTTCTAATAGTTGCCATTCTTCTGGCAATGCCAATTCTCGCATTCCTGCTCGGCAGGCAGATGCCTAAACTCCGCTCAGGATTGAGGAGATGGGAAGCATACGCGGCGAGCAAGTTGGGTCTCAGGACTCCGGAAAACTTCCGATCGCAATTGAAACATCTCGGAAGGACTTTAGTCTTTCTCGGCGCGACAACCCACCTACTTCCTAGGCTGCTGAGCACGCGGAGGATCGTATGGCAAGTTATGTGGGGTCTCTCACTGGTTACGGTGACGATTGCTACCAATCTCCTTCTTGTGCCGGGAGAGACAGTGTTTCTGATTGCCACAGTCTCGGTTGCACTCAATCTCCTCGCCGTGATCCTGCTCGGCCCAGAAATGGCGTTGCTTCCCGTGAGTTGGCTTTGTCTCTTGTTTTCAGGATTGCTGCCTTTCTGGCTATTGATGTCTGCGATGGCCGACCTTGGCGTGCTGAGGAGCATCGAGTGTCTTCTCTCCTATCTCAGAGCACAGCTTGGCAAGATAAATGACTTCACGGATTGGCTAGCCAGTCATGACCTCGACCCTTCCACAGAGGAGGCGGCGAAGGCTCTTGAGAAAGTTGGGATCGCCGGACTTTCACGTGCCGACAGACAGGAGTTCCAGCGCAAAGTCAGGGAACTCCCAAGATCGATTCTTAGGAAGCGTGCGATTCAGACTTTCTTCAAGAATTGGACCGTTAGATTCGGTGTCTGCCTCATTGGTGGGTCAATCGCGCTGCTTGCCCTGGAATTATCGGTGAATGGCTCTTTCACTGTACAGACAAGTGACCATGGGTGGCCAATCTATTTTTGGTCAGCTTTCGAGGAGCTGACGATTATTGGAAAGGACTACTTGCTTCCGCAAACCAACCTCGCGGTCACCCTGATAGGAAGTCTGAACCTGTGTGGGCTGATAATCCTTGTCGGGGGACTGTCAGTGCTCTATGCCACCTATCTCGTTCCCCGGTTTGATGACGTCGGAGAACAATTTGGAATTGTCTTAGAGAGACTCAGCGAGACTTTTTTGACAGCGGTTTCCAGGTTTCTGTTACGGAATGCCCAGTCAGTTGGAAGGAATCCCGAGAACAGGCGAAACGAATCACAACTTGCCCTGGATCTGCGTCGCGAAGAGTAGGCGGCTCGCTACAAGCCCGCTCCAACGCATTGGAGAGGGGTGGCGACAGCCGGGGTGAGGATGCGCCGCCGCCATCCTCGAGAGGGCGTTAGAGGAATGAATGTAGGGGCGGCACTCCTGTGCCGCCCGCCGGTATCCCCTCTCCCCCGACCCCTCTCCGACGAGCGGAGAGGGGAGACAGTCAAATACCCCACTGAATTACTCCCCCTCTCCTCGCAGGAGAGGGTTTACTCCGAGCGTAGCCGAGGAGGGCCGGGGGGTGAGGGCTTTGCCCGGCATTGAAATGCCGGGCTGAGCTCAAGACAAGTCCCTGCGGGACTGAAACGGACAAACAGAAAAACATTCTCCCCCTCTCCACGCCAGTGGGGAGGGGCTGGGGGAGGGGACATCGCCGGCGGCTTTCAACCCTCTCCCCGGCTACGCCACCCCTCTCCCATGTACATGGGAGAGGGGACGGGGGAGAGGGTTTGCGGGTGAGGCCGCGCTACTTCGGCGCGGGCGCCGCGCCGACGAGGTCCTTCCAGCGCGGGTCGGCCTTGAACTCGTCCGAAAACTCGGTGTCGCCGCGCGCCCAGGTTTTGGCGTCGGGGCGGATCTTGATCGTCTGGCCCAGGTAATCGAAGGCCTGGTCCTTGTCGCCCTTGACCGCGTAGCCGCACGCCAGGTCGTAGAGCAGGAAGGCGCTGCCCGGATATTTCTTCAGCGCGTCGAGGTCGAACTTGATGCTGTCGTCCACCTTCTTGTCGCGGACGCGCAGATTGGCACCGGCGATCATTGCCTGGAACGACAGCGAGATGTTGAGGATGCGGTGCAATTCCGCCACCGGCTCCGGGTGGTCGTCGACGCGCAGGTCGATGTAGCGGTCGCTGCGCCCTCCGTAGCCGGCGTTCTTGCGGACGACGAGAATGTGCGCCGACTGCTTGCCGCGGCTGTCGCCGCCGGCGGCCTGGCCGGCTTCGAGCGCGGCGATGAGTTTGTCGGCGAGTTGGCCGGTCGCCGCTTCGAAGGCGCGGCCCATTTCCTTCACGACCGCTTCGCCGGTCAGGATGTTGCCCTGCGCGGCGTAAGTCTTGCCGGTGACGCCGCCGCACCAGTTGAGGCACTCCTTGCCGGTGAACTGCGCTACATTGCCCTTGGCGTCCACAATGGCCGCCTGCCGGTTCTCGCGGCCCTCATCGGCGTCGAGCAGCTCGCCGAGGACTTCTTTCGCGCCTCTGCCCACGCGCAGCAGCGCCAGCCCCTTGGGGCCGAAGGTGACATTCGCCGCCGCCTGCGTGACGACGCCGCCGATGCCGGTCTCGGCGAAGGCGGTCTCGGCGCCGACGGCCAGCACCCGCGACGAAATGGCGATGCCGATGTCGCCGTTCGTCATGTCTATGGCGACAATCGAGAAAGTGCCGTGGTCGGGCAGCGCGCTCTGCGCCGGCCGCCCCGTAGTCAGCAACACGGCGGCGAAGACCGCCGCCATCAGTCCAAACCGAAGAGATCGCATCCGCAAGCCTCCCGTGGTGGTGGTGAGGAGAGTCTTTGGCGGCAGTGGCCGAACCCCTGCTGGGGGCTGGCATTGCGAGGGGAATTGATCAAGGATCGCCGCAAGCCGAAGTGTCAGGAGGAATGTGAGTGGAAATTGGAGATCACCTGAAATGCTGTCCTGATTGTGGAAGCGCACTGCATGTTTGGACTTCGATTCAATGGTATGAGGAGCGGGAGACGGACGAGGACGGGGAATTGTGTGGAGGCTCCAAGACAGACTCGGAAGAAGTAGTGGCGGAAGTCAGTTGTACGAAGAACTGCGGATGGGAACTTCTGGAAGGACTGCGGCTGGAAAACGACGACACTCGACTGATTCTGGCGCCAGCCGAGACGCCTGCCGCTTGAGAATGCTCCGTTTCGGCCGCGTGCTACACACTGTCTGCTTCGGTGCCGCAGAACCGGCAAACGACGAGGTCGCCAACCAGGTTGCTCCATCCATATTCCCGGCGCGCGCGGGGCGGCAGCGGGCTGCCGTCCTCCATTCGGACGGCCTCCATGGATTCAGCATCGGCGAGCATGGGGCTTCCAGTAACGCCGACAAGTGTGCCGCCGAACGATTCATCTACAGTCGAGATTCCGTCCGCGAACACAAGCGCGAGCGGACGGTTCCCCTGGTCACAATCACATCGAAACTGGTAGGGCATTGAACGGCCTCCTCGCTGCGATCTTTGATGCATGGCCCGCCCTCCCTCTTCTGCCCTTTCAGGGGGACATGTTCCCTTGGTGTAGAAGAAGGGCGACATGCCCGAGCTGGAGTTCTTGGACAATCGAGAGCGCCCGATTGCGGACGCCCTGAATGCGGCAATTGCGGGCGCCGATGAGTTCACGGCGACGGTCGCATTTGTGAAGCGGACTGGGCTTTTGGCAATTCGTGACGAGATATCTGGGCTGCTGGTACGCGGTGGTTCAGTGAAGCTGGTTTATGGAGTCGATTTCCACATAACAGACCCGGCGGCCCTTCGCAGCGGGAACGAACTGAAGGAGCGATTTACAGGCTTCCGCCACTTTGTTTTTTACAATCCGGCACTGAATGACTTACCTCCCTTCCATCCCAAAGTGTACTTGGCGCGAAACGGAAGTCACTGTGTCGCCATCGTAGGTTCATCCAACCTGACGAAGGGGGGGCTGAATTCCAATGTGGAGGCGTGCGTCAGAATCGAAGGAACAGCCTCCCACCCATTGATTCGGGAGATTAACGACTTCGTTCACAGCTTCGCATTGGACCGTGAGTTGTCTCTTCCAAGTGAGACTTTCCTTGTCGACTATGAAGTGGCATATCGGAAAGCAAGGAAAGCGCGCGTAAGCGCGGAAGCGACAGCGGGCGTTCAGGAGTCGATATCCCGCGCGCTTCGATCGCTCAAGGCATGTGCCGTTCCAACGCAAACACAATTTGTTGCGATGGCGCTTGTTGAACTCGTGGGTGAGGGGAAGGAGTGGGCCCACGGCCACAGTGAGATTCGGCCGCGCGCCGAAGAATTGATGAGTTCGATAGGAATTCCATTCAACAGATTCACTTTCGTAGACAACATTCGGCGCATCCTAGGCGAGAACACCGTCGGCAAGCCAGAAGGCAAGGGGCTCTTTGAGAGAAGGGGCGGCCTTCAAAGTCACTCTGGCTACTACAGGCTCACCGACGCTGGACGAAGACTCGCGCTGAAAGCGCAACGCTCCTAACTGGCCTACTTCCCCGTCACCAATCGCAGCAACGCGCCCAGCGGGTCGTACTTCTGGTCGACGACGCGCTCTTTCATCGGGATGATGGCGTTGTCGGTGATTTCGATGTGTTCGGGGCAGACTTCGGTGCAGCACTTGGTGATGTTGCAGAAGCCGACGCCGCCGCTGTCGTGGATGAACTCCCGCCGGTCGCCGGTGTCGAGCGGGTGCATATCGAGCGCCGCCACCTTGATGAAGAAGCGCGGGCCGATGAAGTGCTGCTTGTTGTCCGGGTGGTCGCGGATGACATGGCAGGTGTTCTGGCAGAGCCAGCATTCGATGCACTTGTGGAACTCCTGCGGGCGGTCGATGTCGGCCTGCTGCATCCGGTAGGTGCCGTCGGCTTCGGGCGGCTTCAATTGCAGCGGCGGGATGCGCTTGGCGACTTCGTAGTTCCACGAGACATCGGTGACCAGGTCGCGCAGCAGCGGGAAGGTGCGCATCGGCCCGACCGTGATCGGCTCGCCTTCGGCGAACAGGTTCATCCGCGTCATGCAGGTGAGCCGCGGCATCCCGTTGACTTCGGCGCTGCACGAGCCGCACTTGCCGGCCTTGCAGTTCCAGCGAATGGCGAGGTCGGGGGCCTGCGTCGCCTGCAGGCGGAACAGGACATCGAGCACCACTTCGCCCGGCTGCCAGTCGACGCGGTAGTCACGGAAGTCGCCGCCCGCCGCATCGCCGCGGAAGACACGCAGGTGGGCTTCGGCCATCACTTTTCCTCCAGCAGTTGCTTCAGGTCGGCGGGCATTTCGGGCCGCGGCTCCGGCGTGAGCGTCATCTGGCCGTCGCGCTGGCGGATGACCATATTCACCGCGCCGAATTTGGCATCGGTCGCCGGGAAGTCGTTGCGGGTGTGGGCGCCGCGGCTCTCCTTGCGCTCGATGGCGGCGCGGGTGATGGCCTCGGAGACGACGAGCAGCGAGCGCAAATCGATCGCCAGGTTCCAGCCCGGATTGTAGCGCCGCCCGCCCTCGACGCGCACCCCCGCCGCCCGCGCCTTGAGCGCCTGCAGGCGCTCCAGCGCCTGCTGTAATTCCGACTCGGTGCGGATGATGCCCACCAGCGTCTGCATCGCCTCTTGCAGGGCGTGGTGGACAGTGTACGGGCTTTCGCCCTCGGTGCGTTGCAGCGGCGCCGTCAGTTCCTGCTCGGCGGCGGCGAGGTGCACCGGGTCGGGCGGCGCGCTCTTCACCGACTTTGCATACACCGTGGCGCCCTCGCCGGCGCGCCGGCCGAAGACAAGCAGGTCGGAGAGCGAGTTGCCGCCCAGGCGGTTGGCGCCGTGAAGGCCGGCGGCGACTTCGCCCGCGGCGAAGAGGCCGGGGAGCGTAGACGCGGCGGTATCACCGTCGACGCGCACGCCGCCCATCATGTAGTGGCAGGTGGGGCCGACTTCCATGGGCTCCTTGGTGATGTCAACATCGGCGAGTTCCTTGAATTGGTGATACATGCTCGGCAGGCGGCGCTTGATGTAGTCGGCGGGGCGGCGCGAGGCGATGTCGAGGAAGACGCCGCCGTGCGGGGTGCCGCGGCCCGCTTTCACTTCGGCGTTGATGGCGCGGGCGACTTCGTCGCGGGGGAGCAGGTCGGGCGTGCGGCGGTTGCCTTCGTGCTGGTCGTACCAGCGGTCGGCCTCGGCTTCGGTGTCGGCGGTCTCGGCGCGGAAAAGTTCGGGGATGTACTTGAACATGAAGCGCTCGTTCTTGGCGTTGCGCAGGACGCCGCCGTCGCCGCGCACGCCCTCGGTGACCAGGATGCCGCGCACACTCGGCGGCCACACCATCCCCGTCGGGTGGAACTGCACGAACTCCATATCCTGCAAGTCGGCGCCCGCCCAATAGGCGAGCGCCTGGCCGTCGCCCGTGTATTCCCACGAGTTCGAGGTGTACTGATACGCCTTGCCGATGCCGCCGGTGGCGAGGATGACGGCCTTGGCCTTGAAGAGGAGCAGGTCGCCGCTCTCGCGCCGGTAGCCGAAGGCGCCGGCGATGCGCCCGCCGGCGACCAGCAGTCGCGTGACGAAGCACTCCATGAACACTTCGATCGGCTGGTGGATGGCGTGGTACTGCAGGGTGCGGATGATTTCGAGACCGGTGCGGTCGCCGACATGGGCGAGGCGGGCGTAGCGATGGCCGCCGAAGTCGCGCTGGAGGATGCGGCCGTCGGGGGTGCGGTCGAAGAGGGCGCCCCAGCGCTCGAGTTCGAGGACGCGCTCCGGCGACTCCTGCGCGTGCAATTGCGCCATCCGCCAGTTGTTGAGGAACTTGCCGCCGCGCATCGTGTCGCGGAAGTGGACTTTCCAGTTGTCCTCGGGATAGACATTGCCGAGCGCGGCGGCGACGCCGCCTTCGGCCATCACCGTGTGCGCTTTGCCGAGCAGCGACTTGCACACCAGGGCGGTCTTGGCGCCCAGCGCGGCCGATTCGATGGCGGCGCGCAGGCCGGCGCCGCCGGCGCCGACCACCAGGACATCGCACTCGTGGGTTTCGTGTGTCTCCATCAGAAGATGATGTGGAAGTCGTGAATGACGCCCATCGACACCAGGCGCACATACAAATCCGTGAGGCCGACGCCGAAGAGCGAGAGCCAGGCGAAGAGCTGGTGGCGGTGATTGAGGGCGCTCACCCACCGCCAGAGGCGATAGCGGACGGGCGCTTTCGATAGCACATCGAGCCCGCCGCCGCACAAGTGCCGGCACGAATGACAGGAGAAGGTGTAGAGCGAAAGCAGCGAGACATTCGCCCAGAGGACCATGGTGCCGACGCCGATGCCGAAGCCCTCGGGGAAGTTGAACGCCTTGACGGCGTCCCAGGTGAGCAGCCCGATGAACACGACAGCGAGATAGAAGAAGTAACGGTGCAGGTTTTGAATCAGCAGCGGGAAGCGTGTCTCGCCGACATAGACGCCGCGGCGGTCAGGCACCGCGCAGGCGGGCGGCGACCCGAAGAACGAGCGGTAGTAGGCCTTGCGGTAGTAGTAGCAAGTCACCCGGAAGCCGCCGGGCGCCCACAAGATGAGGAAGGCGGGCGAGAGCGTCCACCAGCGGCCGATGAGCGGGAACGAGATGTGCTCGCAATTCGCTGAGATGCAAGGCGAATAGAACGGCGACAGGTAGGGATCCCAGAAGTAATTGCCGTTCTGGAACGCCGCCCAGGTCGAGTACACGATGAACGCCGAGAGGCCGAGGAACACCAGCAGCGGCGACACCCACCAGGCGTCACGCCGCAGGGTGCGTGCCCGACCGGGGTGGCTGACGGTGGTACCCGCGCTCATCGTGTCTCCTTGGGTGCGAGGTGGCCGCTGACGCGTGTTCGAGCATACGCTGTTTTTTCCCTGCATTGCGGCGGCGGTGGGGCAGTTGTCGCCGCCGGGGGCGGCGGCTAGTATGCCTGCGCCGATGCGCAAGGCGACGAAACCCCGCAGCAGCGACGACGGCCGGCCCTGGTTGCCGAGCGACTGGGCGCGCTGTGTCGTGCTGCTCGAAGAGGAGAGCACCGCCGACGGCAAGAAGTGCTTCGAACCCGTGGGGACCGCGTTTCTCCTCCGGCATCGGGGCGTCACCTTCCTGGTGACGGCGCGGCATGTCATTACCCGGTCGCATACCATCGCCCGCGTAAATCTCCGGTCGGCGAGGAGCGACCGCTCCCACACGGTGCGCACGCGGCTCGATGCCGTCCAGAAAGCGACCGGCTCCGGCTGGTTCTTTCATCCGACGAAGAAGGCCGATGTGGCGGTGCTGGTCTATCCGGTCGATGCGCGGCGCGCCGATGTGCGGCCGATTGATACCGACCTGCTGCGCGAGTGTCGGGTATTTGCCGACGGCGACGACATCCGCTTTCTCGGCTTCCCGCTCGGCATCACCGAGAAGGGGCATGTGCACCCGGTGGTGCGGGGAGGCCTGGTGGCGCAGAAGCGGCACGACGACACCTTTCTGATTGATGCGCTGGTGTTTCCAGGCAACAGTGGCGGCCCGGTGTTTTTGAAGGAATACGAACTGGGCGGCGCGCGCGTCATCGGGGGGCCGTGCGTCATCGGGCTGATCAGCGAATTCATTTCCTATGTGGACACGGCGGTGAGCACGACTTCGCACCGGCCGCGCGTGCAGTTCGAGGAAAACGCCGGGCTGGCGGTCTGTTGCGGAATGCGCTATGTGTTGGACATCCTCGACCGCCCGGACTTGCAACGGCACTACCGCGAGGCGCACGGCGCCGGCGCGCCCGCGCGGCCGAAACGGAGGCAGCCGGCGTGACGGAGACGGTGCGGATGGAGAAGGATTCGCTGGGCGAGATTCCGGTGCCGGCCGACGCGCTCTACGGAGCGCAGACGGCGCGGGCGGTGGCCAACTTTCCGATCAGCGGCGTGCGGATGCCGCCGCCGTTCATCGTGGCGCTGGCCACCATCAAGCGCGCCGCGGCGGAAGTGCACAAAGATCTGGGCCTGCTCGACCCCGCCGTCGCCGACGCCATCGCCAAGGCGGCGCAAGAAATCCGCGACGGGAAGTGGCACGAGCAATTCGTGGTGGACATTTTCCAGGCGGGCGCCGGCACTTCGACGCACATGAACGCCAATGAGGTCATCGCCAATCGCGCCGTCGAGCTGCTCGGCGGCCAGCGCGGCGACTACACGCGCGTCAGCCCGAACGACCAGGTCAACATGGCACAGTCCACCAACGATGTCATCCCAACCAGCATCCGCCTGTCCGCGCTCAGTCTGCTGCCCGGATTGCTCGAGGCGCTCGCGGGGCTGGTCAGCGCGCTCGACGAGAAGGCGCAGGCGTTCGACGGCATTCTGAAGAGCGGCCGCACGCACCTCCAGGACGCGGTGCCCGTCCGACTCGGGCAGGAGTTCGGCGCCTATGCGCGGGCGGTCGAGAACGACGCCCAGCGCATCGCCGTGGCCGGCGAGGCGCTCAAGCGCCTCGGCATCGGCGGCAGCGCCGCCGGCACCGGCCTGAACACGCACCCCGAGTATCACCAGCGGATGGTGAAACGGCTGTCGGAACTGACCGGCCTCGACTTGCGCAGCGGCGGCAACCTGTTCGAATTGATGCAGTCGCAGGCGGATGTCGCGCATCTCTCCGCGTCGTTGCGGACACTGGCGCTGACGCTGACCCGCGTCTGCAATGACATCCGGCTGATGGCGTCGGGGCCGCGCACCGGCCTGGCGGAAATCGGCCTGCCCGCCGTGCAGCCCGGGTCGTCGATTATGCCGGGCAAGGTGAACCCGGCGCTGGCCGAAATGCTGAATATGGTCTGCTTCCATGTCATCGGCGCCGACGCGTGCATCGCCTACTGCACCCAAGCCGGGCAGCTGGAACTGAATGTGATGATGCCCATTATGGCCGTTCATCTCCTGTTCGCCCTGACGGTGATGACCAACGGCGTGCGGGCGTTCACCGACCGGTGCGTGCGCGGCATCACCGCCGATGAGGAGATGTGCCGGTATTGGCTCGACCGGAATGTCATCATCGCTACGGCGCTCAACCCGCACATCGGGTATATGCGGGCGGCGGAGTTGGTCAAGGAATCGCTGGCGACGGGGCGGCCGGTGCGGGAATTAGCCGTGGCCAAGGGGTACTTGACGGAGGAAGAAGTGCGACGCATCCTACACCCGCGCCGGATGACCGAACCCGGAATCCCCGGTCAGACGGAGCCCGCGCACTGACGCACGGTCGCTCGGAGCGGCCGCAATCTTCGAAGGGGAGAAGCGCGATGTTCCAGGACGAAGACGCCCAAAAGCAGGACGAGGAGGACGAGGAGGAGGAGGACGACTCCGAGGTGGACGACATCGATTGGGATGAGGACCTCGAGGACCTCGACGACCTCGAAGATGAGGACGAAGAGGAAGACGAGGACAAGGAAAAGACCGACAGCGTCGAAGCCGACTTCGACGATCTGTGACGCCGCGCGCGGCTCGGTCGCGCGCGGCCCGGCGATTCCGCTGGGCATACTGGCTCCTGGCACCCATTCTGGTCGCCGGCACCGGATGCGCGAAGCAGCCCGGCGCGCCGGGTACTGGGAGTTCGTCCGTCGCCGCGCCGCCCGCGGGGGGCCTGCAGCCGGGACAAGTGCGGGTCACCTGGCTGGGGCAGTCGTGCTTCTTCTTCGAGGAGGCCGGCGGTCGCCGCCTGTTGATTGACCCCTATGGCGACATCGGATTCCCGCTGCCCACGGTCGAGCCCGATGTCGTCCTGGTGACGCATGAGCACTTCGATCATAACAATGTCGCGGGCGTCAGCGGTGGACCCATTGTGGTTCACGGCCTGGGCGCCGACGCACACTTCGGGCCGCGGCTCGGCAACGACCCGCCGATCGCTGCGGGTGCGGCGGAGAAGTCTGTAGTGGAACTCTCCGGCATCCTGGCAGGCGGCAGCATAGCCGTCATTCCGGGCTATCACGATGACCGGCAGGGCTCGGAGCGCGGCGAGGATGCGTTCTTCCGCTGGCAGATGAACGGCATTACCTTCTGTCACCTCGGTGACATCGGACAGACAGCGTTCTCGCAAGGGCAGCGCGCCGCCATGGGAACCGTCGATGTGTTGTTCATTCCCGTCGGCGGCACCTACACCGTCGACGCCGAACGAGCCGCCCTGCTCGTCGCCGCCGTCAAGCCGCGCTTCGCCGTCCCGATGCACTACAAGATTCCGAAGTTGAAGGTTGACCTGGCCGGCGTGGACGCGTTCCTGCTCGGGAAGCAGTTCTGGACGGCGCCAACGAACTCCATCGTGTTCGCCAAAGATGCGCAAGGTGCCGTGCAAGTGGTCGGCGCGTCGGCGCCAAGGACGACCGTGCCGATCCTGGTGTTTCGCAGCCCGACGGAGTAGGGGGCCTAGGCGATCGCAGCGGCGAGGTGGGCGGCGCAGCGCTGGGCCACGAGTTCCAGGAAGCGCCGCTGGGCATCGTCGAAGGCATCGGACTGGTCGCTGTCGATATCGAGGACCCCCAGGCAGCGCCCGTCGGCCAGCAACGGCACCACGATTTCGGACTGCGTCTCGGCGCTGCATTCCAGGTAGCGCGGGTCGGCGTGGACATCAGGAACGGTGATGGTTTCCAGGGCGCTCGCCGACGCCCCGCACACGCCCTGATCGAGCGGGATGGCGCTGTGGCAGGTGGGGCGCCCGCGCGACGGGCCGAGCGTCAGCGCGCTCTCGTCCGAGTCCATCAGGTAAAACCCAACCCAGTCGTAAATGCCCAGGCCTTCATGCAGTGCCGCGACCACTCCTGCAAGCCCGTCCGCGTCGAGACCGGCGTCCACCGCGCGCAGCAGCGCCAGCATCTCGGCGCCGAGGTCTTCGGGCTCGTCGGTGAGGAATTCCATCTTGGGGCGCCGCCCGCGGCGGCGGCGCGGCGTGCCGCCGTCAACGGACTCGAAGACGACGGACAGGCCCAGGCGGCCGGCGATTTCGGACAGCGCCTTGCTGACGCGCGCCGCGAGGTCGGAGTGCTCGCGGTCGAGCTGCGCCAATTCGTCGCCGATGGTCTGAATGCGCAGGTCAATCTCTTGCCCGCGGGCGCGGATGTCGTCGAGCGTCTCGGGGCTGTTGGAAATGCGGGGCACGGGCTAGGCGGCCTTCTCGCGCAACCCGTTGCCGTGATCGAAGCGCGCGACGAGATTGAATTCTTCCGCGAAGTCGGCCAGCAAGGTTTCGACTTGGTGTTGCAGGATGGCCTTACGGACGGCGAGTTGGTTGATCTTGTCCTGGTGACCGTCCATTTCACGGTCGAGGACTTCGACTTCGGCAACGACGCTTTCCAGACGGGTGTCGGCATCGTCCAACGACGGTTCCGGCTCCGCGGCGGCCGCGACCGGCTCGTCCACGGCTTCTCTCGGCTCCTGTGCCAGCGACTCGAGCGCGATGCGCTTGAAATCGTCGAGTTCGAGGGGCCCTTTGGTTTTTTCGAGCAGGTCGCCGAATAATGACTCGTCTTCGGGCATTACTGTTCCTTTACGGGTGACGCTGCGCGGCGGGTGTCAGGCGTGCGCGTCCTCGGTGTCCGGTTCATGCCGGCGCTTGCGCCGGCCGGTCGGCGTGGTGCCCAATTCCGCCTGGATGCCGACGCTGCGGGCGGCGCGGCCCAAAATGGTCGCCGCTGCCCGCCGCAATTCCACTTTCTCGGCTTCGAGGCGTTCCTGTTCCGCGCGCAATCTCGCTGCGGAGGATGCAATGCGCTGTTGCTCGCGCCGGAACTGCTGGAGGGAAGTCACAGGGGATACTCCGTGTGCAGAATGCTAACACCGTCCTTGGGGCGTCGTCAATGTACGGGGACCGCTGCGGCGGGCCACGGAACCGGCTTCCCCGGCTCCACCACCGCCACGACGCCCGTGCCTTTCTGTACCACATATGTGCGATTTGTAGTCAAGCGTTCCAGGGGCGGTTCTGTCGTGCCATCCGGCCAGCGGATGTCGACCCGGTCTGCCCGCGCGGCATTCCCCAGCCCGAACAGGGGCCTCAGGTCGCTCTGCGACAGATACGATGACGCCCCGCGCACCCACTCCTGCTGGGTGAAGCCACCCGCGGTGACGCGCACGCGGGCGCCGAGCGCCATCGGGTTGTGGCCGTCGCCGACGAGCAGGAAACGGATCCATCGGCGGGCGTTGCCGCCGTCGTTGCGGAGCAGGAAGGCCGACTGTTGCGTGCGCAGCGTGCCGTTGAGTGTGACCAGCAGGTCGGCGTCGCCGTCGTTGTCGAAGTCGCCGGTCGCCAGGCCGCGGTAGGGGCGCGGGACGATCAGCGGAGGCGCCACGGTGCCGGTGACATCGGCGAAGGTCTCGTCGTGCCGGTTCCAGAACACCACGCCCGGCATCTCCCAGGTGCTGTTGGGATGGTAGAGGGCGACATCCTCCATAAAGTGCCCGTTGACCTGCACCAGGTCCGTCCAGCCATCGTTGTCGATGTCCACCAGCCGCACGCCCCAGCCGAGCAACGGGTGTGTGACGCTGCCGACGCCCATTGCATCGGCCTCGTCTTTGAAGTGCCCGTCGCCGATGGGGGCGAAGAGCGCCGTGCGTTCGTATTGGTAGTTCGTCACCGCCACCGCTTCGCGGCCGGAATGGTCGAGGTCGCCGGTATCGATGCCCATGCCGGCGCGGGCTTTGCCCTCGCGGCTGAAGGCCACCTGCGCCGCTTTGCCGACTTCCTCGAAAGTGCCGTCCTTCCGATTGTGCAGGAGCGAGTTGGGCATCTGGTCGCTCGCCACGAGGACATCGGGCCAGCCGTCGTCGTCCACATCGAACATTGCCAGGCCGAGCGCCTTGACCGCGACATCCGCCAGGCCGGCCGCGGCGGTGCGGTCCTCGAAGGTGCCGTCGCCGCGGTTGCGATACAGCGTCAGGCGCTCCGACGCGTAATTCAGCGGGTCACCGTAACTGGGGCGGGCGTGACGCTCAAAGAGGCGCTCGTCTTGTGCAATCGTGTATTGCACATAGTTGCCGATCAGCAGGTCGAGCCAGCCGTCGCGGTCGTAGTCGAGCCACAGGGCGCTGGAGCCCCACTTGCCGGCGTTGGCGACCTTGGCGGCGGCGGTGACATCGGTGAATGAGCCGCGGCCGGTGTTGCGAAACAAGTGCCCGTGGTCGAAGCCGGAGATGTAGATATCGGGCCAGGCGTCTCCGTCGAAGTCGCCAACCGCGACGCCGAATGCAAATGCCGTGACGAGCAGCCCGGCGGTCGCGGTGACATCGGTGAAGGTGCCGTCGCCGTTGTTGTGATACAGCACTGTCGGTGCCGGAACGGGTTTGGAGCGCGGGAAGGTGCCGCTGTTGACCAGCAGAATGTCGAGCCAGCCGTCGCGGTCGTAGTCGAGGAACGCGCAGCCGGCGCCCATCGGCTCCAGGAGCAGTTTCTTGCCGTAGCCGCCGCTGACATGCACGAACTTGATCCCCGCCGCGGCGGTGATGTCGGTGAAGGTGAGCGTCGGCGGCGTGGCAGGGGCGGCTACTGGCGGCGGCGTGCCGCCGCCGCAGCCCGGCAGTGCCGCCAGAAGCGCCAACGCGCTCACCATCAGCGATTTCAGGCGGATGCGGTCGGGTGGCGTGCGACGCACGGACTGGATTGTTCCCCGATGCTGCGTCCTTCTCACGGCGCGTGCCAGGCCTGGCCGGCGGCGACGCGCGCCACCAGGCCACGCTGCTGATCGACGACTAGGTACGCGTCGGCGGCCTGGTCGCGCAGTTCGGTCGTGTGGCCGTCCGGCCAGCGGATCTCGAGGCGCTCGACTCGGCTGGCGCCGCCGAGGCCGAAGAGCGCCCGCGGGTCGGACTCCGACAGGTACGAGGACCCGGAACGCACCCAGCGCTCCTGCGTCAGCCCGCCGGCGGTGGCGCGCACGCGGGCTCCAAGGGCGTCGCGCCGGCCGACCAGCGCCCGCACGCCGAGCCAATGCTGCCCGCTGTGCTGGTCATTGCGCAGCAGCCGGACGCCGCCGGTGTTGTCGGGCCCGCCGTTGATGGTGAGCAGCAGATCGGGGTCGCCGTCATTGTCGAAGTCGGTGACGGCCAGACCGCGCCAGACCTGCGGCGTCGCCAGCGCCGGCGCGGCGTCGGCGGTGACTTCCGTGTAGCGCTCGCCGCGTTCGCTGCGGAAGAGCAGCCCGGGCATGGTGAAAGTGTCGCCGGGGAGGTAGGGGACGACTTGCTTGAGGACATGGCCGTTGGCGACGGCCAGGTCGAGCCAGCCGTCCAAGTCGAAATCGAAGAAGCGGACGCCCCAGCCGACATAGGGGTTGGTCGGCGCCGCCAGGCCGACTTCGCGGGCGATGTCGCGGTAGCCGGTGGCGTTGACGCGATCATAGAACCCGATGCGCTCCTGGGCGAAGTTGGTGACAGTGATGGCATCAGCGCCGCGGTTGCGGAAGTCGCCGGTGTCGGTACCCATCCCCGAGCGTGTGCCGCCGGCCAAGTCATAGGCGACGGCGGCCTGTCGGCCGAGCGGCTCGAAGGTGCCGTCCTGGCGGTTGCGCAAGAGTTCGTTCGGATAGCCGTCGTTCGCGATGAACAGGTCTGGCCAGCCGTCGTCATCGTAATCAAACACGGCAACGCCGAGCGCCTTCATCCGCAAGTCCCCGAGACCGGCCTGGGCGGTGGCATCGGCGAAGGTGCCGTTGCCGCGGTTGCGATAGAGCCGCAGCGGCGAACGCTCGTAAAAGCCGGGGAAGTAGGTCTTCAGGTCGGGGACACGCGCCCGCACCGCCTGTTCTTTCTCGATCGAATAGTCGAGAAAGTTACCTACGAACAAATCAAGGAAACCGTCGCGGTCATAGTCGAACCATGCGCAGGCGGTGCCCCATTGGCCGTCGTTGGCGACGCCGGCGGAGACGGTCGCATCGCGGAAGGTGCCGTCGCCGTTGTTGTGAAACAACTGACTGCGATGCACGCCGGTGATGTAAATGTCGGGGAAGCCGTCGTTGTCGTAGTCGCCGACCGCGGCGCCCATCCCGTAAGTGGTGACGGTGATGCCGGAGCGGGCGGTGACATCGGCGAAGCGGCCGTCGCCCAGGTTGCGATAGAGTTGCGTGCGCGGCGCCTCGCCGCGATAGCCGGGCAAGATACCGCCATTCACCAGCAGCACATCCATCCAGCCGTCCTGGTCGAAATCGAGCACGGCGCAGCCGGAGCCCATCGCCTCGACCGCCCAGTATTTCCCGGAGGCGCCGGTGATGTGGCGGAAGCGCAAGCCCGCGGCGTCCGTGACATCGGTGAAGTGGGGGAGGGGTGGCGCGGCCGCTGGGGTTGCGGGCGGCTTGGATGACCTCGTGCAGCCCCCCGCGCAGAGCGCCCCGGCGAGCAGCCAGCGGAGCGCCAAGGCCGGTATGGAACAGGGAGAGCGGCGGAGCGTCGTCACGAGGGCGGCGGTATCCTACGCCAAAGGGGGCGCTGGCGGCGAACGCCGCCCGCCGCCGAGGGCGGATTATGGCCGTGAAACCGCCCTTTGGCAGGCGGCGCGTCGGACGGTATAATCACCGCCCACCAAGTCCCCCAGTGAAAGGGTGATAGCGTTGCCGGTCATTGATGTCAGCCGTGATGAACCCATTGATAATGCGCTGAAGCGCTTCAAGCGATTGTTGCAGCAATCCGGGGTGTTGGAAGATTATCGGCGCCACGAGCGCTACGAGAAGCCGAGCGATCGGCGGCGCCGCGAAGCCGCTGCGGCGGAACGCCGCCGCCGGCGCGCTGCCCTGCGCCGATCCTAGGGCGGTGCCCGCAGTCGTTCGAATCCTGTCTCCGTCCCCGCGCAGTGCCCTGAGGCGCGTGCCCGGCTAAGCGATGCCTGACGCAGACAACGCCGCCTCCCGCGTCGTGCTCGACAACAACGAGGAAGCCGCCGCGGTGTTCGGTCTGCACGACGAACATTTGCGCCTGATCGAACGCGCGCTCCACAGCCGGGTGATCGCCCGCGGGCTGGAACTTCGCATCGAGGGAACGCCGGCACAAGTGCATGCCACGCACGCGGTGCTCGAGTCGCTGGCGGAGATGCACCGCGCCGGACAGTTGCCGACGCCCGCCGATGTGCGCGACCTGCTGCGCCCGCTGGGTGACGGCGAACGGGTGCCGGCGGGCGACGCGAGCAATGTCGTGCTGGTCAGTCACCGCGGCAAGCAAATCCGCCCGCGGTCGCCGTCGCAGGTGACCTATGTGGACGCCATCCTGGCGCACGACCTTGTGCTGGCAGTGGGGCCGGCGGGGACTGGGAAGACCTACCTGGCGGTGGCGACAGCGGTGGCGTGCCTGAAGCGCAAGGAAGTGAACCGGCTGGTGTTGTGCCGCCCGGCGGTGGAGGCGGGCGAGCGGCTCGGTTTCTTGCCCGGCGACATTCAGGCGAAAGTGGACCCGTATTTGCGACCCATCTATGACGCGCTGTACGACATGATCGAACTCGACCTCTTCCACCGCTGGCTGGACCGAGGCGTCATCGAAGTAGCGCCACTCGCGTTTATGCGCGGGCGGACGCTCAACGACTCGTTCATCGTCCTCGACGAAGCGCAGAACACCACACCGGAACAGATGAAGATGTTTCTGACGCGGCTGGGCTTCGGGTCGAAGGCAGTCATCACCGGCGACATCACGCAGATTGACCTGCCGGTCACGCAGCCGTCGGGGTTTGTCCACGCGCTCGAGTTGCTCCAGGGGATTGACGGGATCTCCGTTGTGGCATTCAACGAACGCGATGTGGTGCGGCACGGCTTGGTGCAGCGCATCATTCAGGCCTATGACCGCGAGAAGCGCGCAAAGGGCACAGCGCGGCCTGGGCCGACAACATGAGCGCCGCGCGGCCCGACGAAGAGCCTCCCGGGAAGTCGGCGCGCAGCCGCCGCGGCGGGCCGACGGTGCTGTTGCGCCGCGAGTCCGCGACCCGGGTGCCGGTGCGGCGCTTGCAGCGCGCGGTGCGCGCGACGCTCGAGCGGGAAGGGCGGCACGCCGGCGAGGTGAGCGTGCTGATTGTGGACGACCGTGCGATGGCGGCGCTGAACGGGCGCTGGCGCGGGCGGCGCCGGCCGACGGATGTGCTGGCGTTCCCGCAGCGCAACGGGGTCTTGATCGGCGACATCGTGCTCTCCGCCGAAACGGCGCGGCGACAGGCCGCCGAATACAGTCACACTCTCGCCGACGAATTGGAATTGCTCGCCGTTCACGGCGCGCTGCACTTGTGCGGGTGGCGGGACGGCACACTCGCGGCGCGATCCCGGATGCGCCGGCGTGAGCGCGTGATTCTGCGAGCGCTCGCAATCCCGGCGGCGCGACAATGAAAGCGACGCCGCTGCTCAACGCCATCCGCCACGGCTACAACGGCCTGGCGCGCGCCGTGCGCGAGCACCGCAATCTGCGCTACTTCCTGTGGCTGTCGCTCGGGGTGATGGGGCTGGCCGCGGCGCTGCGGGCCTCGCTGCTGGAACTGGCGCTCATCGTCTTCGCTATCGGATTCGTCGTCGCGGCTGAAGTGCTCAACAGCGCCATCGAGACGACGGTGAACCTGGCGGCGAACCGCTATGACCCCCAGGCGCGCCGGGCGAAAGACACCGCAGCGGGCGGCGTGATGGCGGCGCTGGTGACGGCGTTGACCGTCATTCTGTTCGTCCTGGTGCAGCACAATCTGGTCGGCGACTGGCTGACCGCCGACACGCCCATCGAGCCGCACACCATCCGGCTCGGCTTGCTCGGCCTGATTGCAGCGCTGCTGGTGGTGGTGTTGATCAAGGCGGTTGTCAATCGCGGCACGCTGTTGATGGGGGGCATCATCAGCGGCCATGCGACGCTGGCATTCCTGGCGTTTTTTGGGGTGGTATTCGTGTCGAGGAATTGGGTGGTCAGCGGGATGGCGCTGTTGCTGGCGCTGCTGGTGGCGCAGAGCCGCATTCAGACGGGCGTGCACCGGTTTTGGGAAGTGGCGGGCGGCGCGCTACTGGCGGCGGTGATCGCGTTCCTGCTGCTGTGGTTCCGGACTTTCTGAGATGACGCCCGCCGATGTGATGGTGTTGGCGCTCATTGCGTCACTGCTGGCGGTCTCGGGATTTTTCGCCGCGGCCGAAGTGGGCTTTCTGGCGGTGGGGAAACTGCGGCTGCGGGCGCTGGCGGAAGGCGGGTCGCATTCGGCGTCCGTCGCGGCGCGGATGCTCGAGAGACCGGGGGTCGTGCTCTCGACCGTCCTGCTCACCATCACCGGCCTGAACTTCACTGCGGAGGCGCTGATGGCGGATTGGGCGCACCCGCGCGGCCCGTGGATTTCGAGCGTATCCGGGGTGCTGGTGTTTGTCGTGGTCTTGCTGTTCGCGGAACTGGCGCCGATCACCTATGCGGTGGCCAACGCTGAAAGGGTGGCGCTGCTGGCGGCACGGCCGGCGGTGGTGGCGTCGTCGATTCTGTGGGTGCCGGTCTGGCTGCTCTCGCGGGTGGCGCAGGGAGTGCTGTGGCTCGCCGGCGCGCGGCAGGTGGACACGCTGCACGCAGTGACCGAGGACGAAATCCTGGCGCTGCTGACTTTGGAGACCGATACCGGCGGCTTGCCCGATCGCGAGCGCCGCATCATCCACAGCATCTTCGATTTCGGCGACACGGTGGTGCGCGAGGTGATGGTGCCGCGGGGCGACATCGTGGCCGTCGCCACCGGCACGCCGCTGATCGAGGCGCTCTCCGTGGCGCGGGCGAGCGGGGTGACGCGCATGCCGGTCTTCCGCGACGACCTCGACCACATTATCGGCGTGTTTTTCATGCGCGACGCGGTGCCACACCTGCTCGACGGGGCGCTGCAGACGCCGGTGGACCAGTTGATGCACCGGCCGCTGTTCGTGCCGGAGAGCAAGCGCGTCAGCGACCTGCTGCGCGAACTGCGCGCCCGCCGCCAGACGGTCGCCATCGTCCTGGATGAGTATGGCGGCACCGGCGGGCTGGTGACCTTGCACGACTTGCTCGAAGAAATCGTCGGAGAAATCGGGCACGAATTTGGGCAAGTGCAGCCGCCCATCAATGCGGTAGACGAGCGACACTGGCAAGTCCTGGGCTCGGTGTCGGTCGACCAACTGGCCCAGGCGATTCGCTGGCCGCTGCCGGAAGGCGAATACGACACAGTCGCCGGACTGGTGACGCACCACCTGGGGCGCTTCCCGACGGTGGGGGAGTCGGTGCAAATCGACGGCGTGACGGTGCGGGTGCAGCAGATGAAGGGGCGGCGCATCCTGCGCGTACTGGTGGAACGGCCGCCGGCGCCGCCGGACGACGGGGCCGAGGGCCGGCCGCGATGACGGAGATTCGCCAGGTTGTGCTCGACGCCCGGATGGGACTGGAAGCGGCGGCGCTGGTGTTGAGCGCGCTGCTGGTCGGCTTTGCGTCGTTGGCAGAGGCGGCGGTGCTTTCAGCGAACCGGGCGCGCATTCACCGCTTGGCGGAGCACGGCAACCGCCGGGCGCAAGTGCTGCAGCGACTGCAAGAGCGGTCGCAAGAGTTTCTCATCGTCAGCATCACACTGCTGAACCTGGGCATGGTCCTCTGCGCGTTTCTGTTTGTGGATCTGGTGAAACTGTTCGGCTACGACGCATTCATCGGGTATGCGATTGCGGGGATGGTCATCGTGCTGCTGGTGTTTTTCGAACTGATCCCGAAGACGCAGGCGGTGTATCACTCCGAACGCACGGCGCTGGCGGTGGCGCGGCCGGTGTGGGCGCTGTACCAGTTATCCTATCCGCTCGCCCATACGATCTACCGCGTGGCGCGGTTCACCGCGCGCTGGGTCTATCGGCCGCTGCTGGGCGGTCGGGCGGAACCGCGGCAGGCGCGCTTCACCGGCAACGAACTGAAACTGCTCGTCGAAGCGGGCGAGGAGACCGGCCACATCGAGGCGCACGAGAGCGAAATGATTCACGGCGCCATCGAACTGGGCGACAAGGTGGCGCGGGAAGTGATGACGCCGCGCACCAATATGGTGAGCGTGGCGCAAGACGCCCGTGTCGATGAGGCGGCGCGCCTGATGCTCGAGCACGGGCACTCCCGCCTGCCCGCCTATCGCGCCAACAGTGACGACATCACGGGCATCGTCACCGCGCCGGATGTCGTGGACTTGCTTCGCACCGGGCAGAGCGAGAAACCGGTGGCCTCGGCCTTGCGGCCGACGATGTTCGTCCCCGAGACCAAGAATGTCGGCCAACTGCTGCAGGAGATGCAGCGCGAGGGGGTGCGGCTCGCCATCGTGATTGACGAATACGGCGGCACCGCCGGCATCGTCACCAGCGAGGATGTGCTCGAAGAAATCGTCGGCGAAATCGCCGACGAATATGACCCTGAGCCGCCGCTCATCCAGATGCTCGACCGCACGACCGCGCTGGTGGATGCCCGGGCGCCCGCCGAGGAATTGAGCGAGCGCTTCGATGTCGCCCTGCCCGAGGGCGACTATGACAGCATCGGCGGACTGATTCTGGAACTGCTCGGCCACTTCCCGAAGGCGGGCGACGAGGTAGACTGCGCCGGCCTGCGCTTCCGCATCGAACAAGTGGACCAGCACCGCATTGACTTGATCCGCGTCTCGAAACTCCCCGCGGCCGCGCCCGATGGCGAAGCGGGTTAAGGTCCGGCGCCGCCGCCCCGCGGCGGACCTGGGCGCGGCGCAATTCGCCGGAGAGGGGCAGGCGTTCACGCTGGCACTTGCCGGCTGGGGGCTGGGGCTGGCGGCGCTCGTCGCCGGGCTGTGGCTCGTCGCGGCGCTGCGCACTTTCTCCTACGCGCTGCTGGCGCTCACGCTGCTGTCGCTGTTTGCCTTCGCTTTGCTGATTCCGAGTCTGGAAATCGGGCAGGTGCGCGGGCTGGGGCGGCGGGTGGTGCCGCCGCCGGGGAGTGAACTGGCGATCGCGCTCGAGCGCTTTGCGCGGGCCTTGTTGCTGCAGCGGCGGCCGACGGTGGTGTTGGCGCCCGGCCCGCCGGCGACGGAGACGCTCGGCGACCTGATTGTCATCACCGAGCCGGTGCGCGACCAGTTGCAGCCGGTCGAGGTGCGGGCGCTGCTGGCCGTGCAGATGGGCCACATCGCCGTCGGGCACCGCCCCTGGCTGGCGCTGCGGCGGCGCGTCCGCAACGCGCACCGTCTCCTGCGCACGACGCTGGCGATCCCGCTGTGGCCGCTGGTGCTGGGACTGGGGCCGTGGGAGCGGGCGGCGCGCTGCACCGGGCTGCGCATCGCCACCCTGCTGGTGGGCGACCCGCGCGTCGTGGCGACGGCGGCGTTGAAGTTGGCGGTCCTGCGCGATCCGGAGTCGGAAGTGGTGGTCGAAGAGGTGGAGCAGTTCCAAATGGCGCCGTCGAAGGGCGGCGTCGAAGAATCGCGCGTCTCCGCTCACTACAAGATGAACCAGTTTCTGACGCGCAACGGCGACTTGAATGAACAGGTGCATGACCTGTCCGCGTTCGCCGCCACGGACCAGTACCGCGAACTCGGCCGCGCCCTGCGCGCCCGCTCGATGCCCGCCGCCCGCAAGCCGGGGGGAGGAGATGAGTCCGAAGTCAGTGACTAGCAGGTTGCAGTAAGCCGAACAGCCTTCCCGCCTCCCTGCCTCGCTGCGTTCCGGTATGTTACCCTCCTGTCCCCGGTCGGGGTGTAGCTCAGCTTGGCTAGAGCGCTGGCATGGGGGGCCAGAGGCCGGCGGTTCGAGTCCGCCCACCCCGACCAGTAACCTCCCGCACACTTTCGATCACCAACAAGGGATGATTGTTGTCCCTCTCCCTGACAGGGAGAGGGTGGCCGAAGGCCGGGAGAGGGTGAACGGCTTCACCCCCTGACCCCCTCTCCTGTAAGGAGAGGGGGAACTAGGCCGTCACGACCGTCAGGTGGCTGCCGCGTTCGTCTTTCGTGACCTCGATCCGGTAGTCGAAGGCGTCCTTCAGTTCCTCGACATGGGTGATGACGAGGATCTTTTCGAAGTCGCTCTCCACGGCGTGCAGCGCTTCGAGGACGCGGGCGCGCCCTTCGGCGTCTTGCGTGCCAAAGCCCTCGTCGATGACGAGCATCTGCAGGCGAGTGCCGGCGCGCTGGGCGAGGAATTGCGAAAGGGCGACGCGCAGGGCGAAGTCGACGCGGAACTTCTCGCCGCCGCTGAGGAGTTCATAGGGGCGGGGCTCGGGACTGTCGCCGAAGATTTCCATTTGCAGGGTTTCCACTTCGGTGCCGCGCTGCGTTTCGCGAGTGGCGGCCAGTTGCAGGCGCATGACGCCGTCGGTGAGCCGGTCGAGGACGCGGTTGGCGGCGAGCGTGAGGGCGGGCAGGGTGCGCTCGACGATCAGGGCTGGCGCGCCCTTGGTGCTGAAGGTTTCTGTCAGAGTCTTGTGCGCGTCGGCGGCGGCGAGGAGCCGCTCGATGGCGGCGCGGCGGGACTCGATCTCGGCGGCCTGTTGTGCGAGGCGGTCGCGCTCGCTGCGGAGCGTGGCGAGGCGGGCGATGGCGTCGCGTTCGGCCGCGCGGGCCGCGGTCGCGACTTCGGCGGCGTCCGCAACCGCCGTCTCGAGCGCCGGAAGGACTCCCGCCTGCTGTTTGAGGTCGGTGATCGTGCCGGCGAGTTCGGCGTGCCGCGCAGATTTCCCGCGGGCCTGCTCGTCGAGGCGGGCGAGGGAAGCGCGCCGGGCCGGCAGCAGGCGCTCGACTTCTGCTAGGCGCTCGAAGTCGCGCTCGGCGGTGCGAGACGCGTCGACCGCCGCTTTCGCCGCGGTGAGGGCCGTGGCGTCAAAGCCCACGGCAGCAAGCACGTCGGCGAGAGCGCGTTCGTCGTGTCCGAAGTCCTGCCGCGCCGCCGCGTGTTCGGCCTCGGCGGCCCGGAGGTCGGCGGTGACCCGCAGCAGAGTCGCTTGCGCCTGCTGCGCGTGCTGCCGGGCGGTATGCAATTCGCCGAGCCGCTGCCGTAGGCCGGGCGCTTCGGCCAGGCGGCGCTGTAGCGCCGCCAAGCGCTGTTGCAGCGCAGTTTCAGCAGCGCGCTCATCGGCGGCGCGGCGGTCAAGCGCAGTCAGCGCATCGCCGGTCTCCCGCGCCGCGGTCTCCGTCGCGGTCACCAGGCGCGCCCGCTGCTCTGGCGTCAGGGGCCGCGCGCACACGGGACATGCCGCGGTCGCGTCGCGCAACGCTGCCAGCCGGGCATTGAGTTGCAGTCGGGTTTCTTCAAGTTGGGTACGCTCGGCGGTGCGCTGCGCCATCGCGGTGCGCAGGGCGTCGCGCTCGCTGTTCGCGGCGGTCAATGCTTGCTCGGCTTCGGCGAGGGCGGTGAGCGCCGTTTCCACTTCCACAACGGCCTGCTTGATTTCGGGGAGGCGCTGGACTGCAGACTGCAGTTCGTCGCGCTGCCGCGCGAGGGCCGAGCGCCGCTCTGCGGCGCCGGCCTCGGCGGCGTCCCAGGCGGCGCGGCGCTCCTGTAGTCGCTGTTCGGCAGCGAGGGCGTGCTCGCGGAGCGCTTCGAGTTCCGTCACGCGCACCAGCGCGGCCTGGAGTTCTGCATGGGCGCGCTCGAGCTCGGCGCGGCGCGCCTGCAGGGATTCGAGCGCGGCAAATTCCTCTTGCCCTTCCTGTTGCTGCGTCTCTAAGTGCCGCAGATCGGCGGTGACGGCCTGCAGGTCGTGTTGGCGCTCTTCGAGTTGGCGGGCGACGGCCTGCGCGGCGACGGCGGCGTCCCGCCCATCGGTCAGGCGGCGCTCGGCGACTTCGGTCGCCGTACGCGCAGCGGCCGCTGCGGCTTCGGCTGCGCGCACGCCGTCGTCCACTTCCTGCCTCCGGGCGACGCGCTCGCGCAGGCGCGCCAGATCGTCCTCCATTTGCGCGAGCCGGCCCTCGTCTTCGCGCTGTTGCTGGCGCGCCGCCGCGGCCAGTGCGTCGTAGGAGGCTAGGCCGAGAATGTCGCCGAGGACGCGCTTGCGGTCGGCGGGCGAGAGCGCCGTGAACAGTCCCGCCTGCCCCTGGAGCAGGTAACTCGAAGTCTTGAACGATTCATAGGAGACGCGCAGCAGCCGATCGAGTTGCGCCTGCGTCTCGCGGGCGCTGGTGTGGGTCAGGCGCTGCTCGATGGCCCCGTCGGCATCGAGGCGGACGAGTTCCAGGCGCGCGGAACGGTGGGGCGCGCGGTAGACAGAGCGGACAACGCGATAGCGCGCTTCGTCCAGATCGAAGTCGAAGACGACCTCGGCTGCGTCGGCGCCGTGGCGGATGCAGGCACGGGCGGGCGCCCGGGCCTCGTTCCAGAGCGCAAAGGTGAGACCGTCGAGGAGGGCGGATTTCCCGGCGGCGTTGGCGCCCGAGAGACAGGCGAGGCGGATGGGCGCGAAGTGGAGCGTGCGCCCGGCGGCGTCATTGGGATCGTCTGTGTAGGAAAGGAAGTTGGTCAGCGTCAAGCGGATTGGACGGAAAGTGACGATCGGCACCGCCGCGACCGATTCGGCGGTCGCGGGGAGTTCGAGCACGGCGGTGCCCCCGCCGTCGCGCGGGGAGGTGTCAACGCCCGGTGCGGTGCGTTGTTGCAGGTCTTCCAGGTAATGCAACAGTGATTCCTGCTGCTCTGCCGAGAAGCCCTTCACGCGCAGGTACTCGCGGGCGGCGTCGGCGGGGGTCAGGTCGCGGCGGTCGAGCACTTCGCCACCGCGGGCGCGCGGTTCGTCGGGGGCGATGCGTTCCACCCGCACTCGCCACGAGTGCACGCCGGCGGCCTCGAGCGCCGCCTGGACGACCGCGGTGTCGTAGGTCACCGCCGCGCGCGTGTCGACCCAGACGCGCACAATGGCATTCCGCAGGCGCGCCGGATCGGCGGCGATGGACTGCAGCACGGCGGCGGTGACATCGCCGGCGGCGTCGGGGATGCGCAGGGTGACAAGATTGCGTGCGTGTGTTACCGGGACGAATTCGGCAGTAGCTCCCGCGCCGGGCCGCAGGTCGCGGGCCACGAAGAAACCCTTCACCTCGGCCTCTTCGCCGAAGTTGATGCGGCAGAGCGAGCCCGAATAGACTACGGGCGGCTGCGCATTGAGGACCTGGGCGGCGTGAATGTGGCCGAGGCCGACATAGTCGAAAGTCGGGTCGCGCAACCATTCGAGCGGTAGCACAATCTTCATCCCGTGCGGCAATTCGCGCTCGCCGCCGGCGCGGGCGCCTTCGACTTGCCAGTGGGCGCCGAGGACGGCAGGCGTGTCGGGGTCTTCGGCGCGCGCCGCCCGCGCCAGGTCGCGGAACGATTTCAGGCAATCTTCGAGATACCGACGGGTCTCGCGCGTCAGCGCCGCGTCGTCGGTGCCGCCGAAGCGCCGGCGCGTCGGCAGCGCCCCGACCACGACGCGCCCGTGCCGAGTGTCGAGGACGCGCGCTTCGGGGACATCGGCCACCCACACATTTGGCAGCGCCATCGCGGCGAGGGGGGCGAGGGCGTGCTGGCGGCGCGGGTCGCCGGGCAGGTCGTGGTTGCCGACGAGCAGCACGACCTGGACGCCCGCCTCGCTCAGGCGGCGGATGCTGCCGATGAAGGCGAAATACTGGTCGGCGGCGGGGTGGGGGTCGGGCTTGTGGAAGGCGTCGCCGCAGAAGAGGAACAGGTCAATGTCGTGGGCGAGGGCGTAGTCTACGACCTCATCGAAGGTGTCGCGGAACTCCTCGACGCGGGTGTTGAGGCCGGTGGCGGGATTGATCTGGCCGTGGATCTCGACCCCGAGGTGCAAATCCGCGGTGTGGAGGAGGGAGATCATTCACGCGGGAGTTCGGCGCGCAGCGCGGTCGCCCTGCCCGCGCCGCGCACATGAACAGAGGAGCCCCACCGCACTGCGGCAGGGCTCCGTCGGAAACTGACCGTGCGGCTTGCGGATTAGTACGCGCCGCTCGACTTCAGCTTGTCGTTGAAATACGCGTTGGTGCCCGACAAGGAAATCGTGTGGCCGCCATCCGCGTAGGTGCCGGAGGTGACCTTGCCCTGCAGGAACGACGGCGACAGCTTGCTGTGGGTGTTGCTGTACATCACGGGTGACTTTTTGTCGCCGCCCATGACGGGCTCGGTGGTGAACTTCATGATTTTGCCGCCGTTGACTGAGACGGTGTACTTGCCCCCAGTGCCGGTGATGGCCACTGTGGCGTTCGTGGTCGGCTCCATCTTGCCGAAGCCCGCGAACTCGGCGGCGGCGAGGTCAGCCGCGGCCTTCGCCACCTTCGGGTTCTTGGCGTCCACATAGAGGTGGAACCACTCACCCGCGGAGAGCGCATACGCCACCTTGGCGCCAGCCACGGGCTGGCCCTTGAAAGCCCCGCCGGTGAACGAGATCACGCCGAGGCCCTCGCAACTCATGTTGGGGCCGGTCAGCTCACAGGCGCACGGCGACGAGCAGTTGCAGACATCCACCATCATGCCGGTCGCGGTGAAGGTCGCCTTCTTCGCCACGGGCATCTTGGCGCCGGTGGGAGCCGGCTTGGCCTGCAGCGCGGTACTCACAATGAACAACACGCCCACCACCAGAGCGAATTTCGTAGTGGCGGCTGTGGTGCGGAAAGTCTTCACGGATTGCCCTCCTAGATCAGAATCGTCCGCCGCGGTGATTCCGCGTGCGGCTCCAGCCATTCCCGCATTAGTTATACAACGCCGGAGTAAAGAATCAAGGAGCAGGCAAGCGGCTGATTGTGGATAGAACGCTTACGCCGGTATGGCAGCGGCCTCGCGCCCGAAGGCGGCGGCGACGGCGGGGTGCACGATGCGGCCCTCCCACAGGTTCACGCCCTTGGCGAGCGCCGGGTCGCTGCGGATGGCGTCCACGACGCCCTGATTGGCAATCTTGAGGGCGTAGGAGAGCGTGGCGTTGGTGAGGCCGTGGGTGGCGGTGCGGGGGGTCAGGGCGGGGATGTTGGGCACCGCGTAATGCACGACGCCGTGGAGTTCGTAGGTGGGTTCCGAGTGCGAGGTCGGGCGGATAGTCTCGATGCAGCCGCCTTGGTCCACTGCGACATCCACGATGACCGACCCGCGCTTCATCTTCTTGACCATCGCCTCGGTGATGACCCGCGGCGCCCGGGCGCCCGGCACCAGCACCGCGCCGACGAGGACATCGGCGAACCGGCAGGCCCGCTCCAGGGCGAACGGCGTCGAGTACACCAGTACCACGCGGCCGCCGAAGAGGGCGTCGAGTTCGCGCAGGCGCTGGTTGTTGATGTCAATGATGGTGACGGTAGCGCCCATGCCGGCGGCGATGCCCGCGGCGTGCGCGCCGACAATGCCGCCCCCGACGACCACCACTTCGGCGGGCGGCACGCCGGGAATGCCACCGAGCAACACGCCGCGCCCGCCGTTCTGCGCTTCCAGGTAGTGCGCGCCGACCTGCACGGAGAGTTTGCCGGCGATCTCGCTCATCGGCAGCAGCAGCGGCAGGCCGCCGTTCACTTGCACGGTTTCGTAGGCAAGGGCGATGACGCCGGAGTCGAGCAGCGCCCGGGTCAACTCTTCGGACGAGGCCAGGTGCAAGTAGGTGAACAGCACTTGGCCGCGGCGCAGGAGCGGGTACTCGGGCGGCAGCGGTTCCTTCACTTTCAGGATCAGGTCGGCGCCGTCGAAGACTGCTTTGGCGGTCGGCACGATTTGCGCGCCCTGGCGGGCGTATTCGTCGTCGCTAAGGCCGCTGAGGGCGCCGGCGCCCGCTTGGAGAAGAACCGAGTGCCCGTGTTTGGCGAAGACATGGGCGCCGGCGGGCGTCAGGGCGACGCGCGCCTCGCCGTCCTTGGTCTCTGTGGGGACGCCGATGATCACGGAGGGGAGGTTCGGCGGCAGCGCGCGACGCTCCTGTTGCGCGCATCGCCGAAGGCCCGAATCGCGGCCTGGTTCCTCGCTCGCGCGGGCCTGACATTGAACGCGGCGCGGGTGTCCCGGAGCGGTCACCGTGGTATACTCCCATTGGTCACCGCGCACGGGCAGCGCCGGAACGCGCGGTCGCTTTTTGCTGTTGACGGAAAGGGATAAATCGCTCTCTTATGCCTACTCGTGACCTGGTCGTGCGCATCGGCGGTGAGGGGGGGGAAGGGGTCATCAGTACCGGGGAATTGTTGACGCTGGCGCTGGCGCGCGCCAAGCAGGAAGTCTTCACTTTCCGCACCTATCCCGCCGAAATCAAGGGCGGCCCGGCGATGTTTCAGGTGCGCACCAGCGAAGAGGAACTCCTCTCGCACGGCGACCGGATTGACATCGTCATTGCGTTCAACGCCGAGGCCTGCCGGCTTCACGGCAACCTGGTCCGGCGGGGCGGGGCCATCGTCTACGACCCGGCCGACCACGACGCCCTCCCCGATCACTGCACCACCATCCCGCTGCCGATGAGCGAGATTGCCGAGAAGCAGATCGGCGCCCGGATCGCGAAGAACATGGTGGCGCTCGGCGCTGCCGGCGCGCTCGTCGGGCTGACGGACGAATTCTTGCGCCAACTCATCACCTCGAAATTCGCCCGCAAGGGCGAGGAAGTGGTGAAGAAGAACCACGCCGCGCTCAACGCCGGTTTCCACTACATCGCGGAGAACTATCCGAAGTTGATTCCGCCGCCGGTGAAGCCCCCGGCCGACGACCGCAAGCGTATCGTCGTCTCCGGCAACGAGGCCGCCGGCCTCGGCGCCCTGGCGGCGGGCGTCAGGGTGTTCGCCGGGTATCCGATTACGCCGGCGTCGGACTTGTTCGAGTGGCTGGCGCGCGAGTTGCCGAAGTTCGGCGGGCGCGTCGTCCAGGCGGAAGATGAGATTGCGTCGCTCGGCATCGTCATCGGCGCGCAATACACCGGCGCTAAGGCGATGACCGCGACCTCCGGCCCCGGCCTCTGTCTGATGGTCGAAGAGATGGGCTACGCCGGCATGGCGGAAATCCCGGTGGTCATTTTCGACGCCCAGCGCGCCGGGCCGAGCACCGGCATGCCGAGCAAGACCGAACAGGGCGACCTCGGAATGGCCGTCTACGCCGGCCACAGCGACCAGGCGCGCATCGCGATTGCGCCTGTGGATGTCGAGGATTGCTTCCAGGTGATGGTGGACGCCTTCAACCTGGCGGAGAGTTATCAGTGCCCGGTCATCGTCCTCTCCGACCAGTCGCTCTCGATGCGCCACCACACCGTCACGCCCTTCGACCCCAGCAAGGTGCAATTGCGCGAACGCCTGAAGCCCTCGCCCGAGGAATTGCGCGACGGCGAGAACGGGCATCACATCTACCGCCGCTACAAGGTGACCGAGACCGGCATTTCGCCGATGTCTATTCCGGGAATGGCGGGCGGGACTTACGCCGCCACCGGCCTCGAACACGACGAAATCGCCGAGCCGTGCTACACGCCCGACGGCCACCGCACGATGAACGAAAAGCGCTTCCGCAAACTGAAACTGGCGGCGAAGGAACCGCATATGTGGCGCCGCTGGGGCAGCCCCGACGCGGAAATCGGCATCATCGGCTGGGGCTCGACTTCCGGCTCGGTGCGCGAAGCAGCGCAACAGGCCGCCGACGAAGGCATCGAGACCGACATCCTCTACCTGCGGATGGTGTATCCGTTCCCCGACGGCATCGTGGAAGAGTTTGCGAAGGGCAAGCGCGTCCTCATCGTCCCGGAGATGAACTTCTCCGGGCAACTTGCGACGCTGCTCAGCGGCAAATACGGCATCTGGCCGATCCGCGTCAACAAGGCGGAGGGCCTGCCGTTCTCACCGAGCGAGATTCTGAAAGTCCTGCAGGAGGTTCACCATGGCCGACTACAGCCCGAAAGACTACCGCGGGCACATGAAGCCGATCTGGTGCCCGGGATGCGGTGATTTCGCGGTCCTGAGTTCGCTGTACAAGGCCCTGGCGGAACTGCAACTGCCGCCGCAGGATGTCGTCTGCGTCTCCGGCATCGGCTGCAGCGGGCGCACGCCCGAATTCCTCTCGACTTACGGGCTGCATGTCGTCCACGGCCGCGTCCTGCCGCACGCGCTCGGCGTCCGGCTGGCGAACCCGAAGTTGACCGTGCTCGGCGTCGGCGGTGACGGCGACGCCTTCGCCATCGGCGCCGGCCACTTCCCGCACGCCGCCCGGCGCAACCCCGATGTCTGCTACATCGTGATGGACAACGAAGTCTACGGCCTCACCAAGGGGCAGACCTCGCCGACCTCGAAGGCCGATTTCAAGACCAAGTCCACGCCCTACGGCTCGTCGGAGCCCGCCATCAACCCGATTGCGATGGCGATTGTGCACGACGCCACCTTCGTCGCCCGCGGCTTCTCGGCGCAGCCGCAGGAATTGACCAAGTTGATCGTGGACGGCATCCAGCACAAGGGCTTCGCGTTCTTGCAGATTATGAGCCCGTGCGTCACCTTCTTCGACACCTATGCGGCGTGGAAGGAAATCGTCCACCCGCTGCCCGAAGACTGGGACGCCAGCGACAAAGCGAAGGCGATCAACCTGGCGCTGACCGAAGAGGTCCCGCACCTGGGCGTCTTCTATCGCACCGAGCGGCCCACCTTCGAGGAGCGCGCCACCTGGGCCTCCGAGAAAGCAATGGCCACGCAAAAGGGCGGCCTCGACGGATTGATTGCGGAGTACGCGTAGGAGCAGCAGTGAAGTAGGGAGGCCGGGAGGCGGGGAGGCAGGAACACCGAACGGCGGGTCGTGGGGTCGTCGGTCGTCGAATCGGCAGTTCCTGAGTTCTAAGTGCATTACCAGCAAGTGGTCGTCGTTGCCATCGTCTTCGTTGCGCTTTCGAGAAGCCGCCAAGCTCCTGGCAGAAAGCAACTGCGTACTTTTGCGGATAGGCGCACGGGTGGTGGGCCAAGCAGGATGCGCGAGGTGGCTGGCGAGACGGGTAGAATGAGAGCAGCGAGGGCCTTGGCCGATGCAGTCTGGAAAGGCAATCAAGGTTTGGAAGTGTCCGAGGTTGGCGGCGAGAATGATGCTGCTCGTCTGTGGGCCAGCACTCTGCGGTGGTAGTGCAGACAGCGTGGCCTGCACAGCCGAGGGGCAACTGCAAGGCGTTCCTCAAATCCAGTTGTCCACCTCTTACAAAGTCTCCGATGCGGATCGTGCTCTCAGTCGGGCAGAACAGCTCAGGAAGTTCGATCTGATCTTGAGTGACCCTCCTCCAGATGCGCTCAACACGAATTCCATTCACACAACCTCATTGCCGCTGCAGCGCGGATGGCCTATCGACGCCAGTGGACAACTTCCCGGCTCGCCAGCAATCGGCGACCTCGAAGGCGACGGGCACTTGGAGGTTGTCATCGGATCAGCGAGCGGATTCCTTTACGCGTGGCACAGTGACGGAACGCCAGTAACCGGGTTTCCCTTCCAGACTGGCGGTGTCATCTCCGGGACGCCGGCTCTCGCGGATCTCGATGCGGACGGGAAACTGGAGATCGTCTTCGGATCGTTCGACAACAAGATCTACGCACTTCACGCCGACGGAACTCTTGTAGCGGGCTGGCCTGTCACAACAGGGGATTGGATCAGGTCATCGGCGTCCGTGTTGGACCTGGATGGAGATGGCACCCCCGAGATCGCCATTGGTTCCAACGACGGGAAGCTCTATGTGATTCAGCCGGACGGAACCGTCTCTTGCAATTTTCAGACAAACGGCATCATCAAGTCCGCGCCCGCTCTCGCCGACCTCAATGGCGATGGCAAGTTGGAGATCATCTTCGCGTCGTGGGATGGGAATCTTTACGCTCTTCACCACGACTGCACTCTCATGGATGGCTGGCCCCAGGTGGTTGGCGGGACCATCATCGGTTCACCGTCTCTTGGAGATCTCGATAATGATGGACGCCAGGAGATAGTCGTCGGAACTGGCCTCTTCGGTGGGAACAAGCTCTTCGCATTTCACTCAGATGGGACACCGGTGAGTGGCTGGCCAATTCAGTTATTCACTAGCACGGATTCTTCCGTCTCGATCGTTGACTTGGATGGAGATGGCACCCTCGAAGTGATCACTGGATCGAATGATGGCGGGGTGTATGTCTTCAATGGCGATGGGACGCCGCTTGCGGGGTTCTCATTTCCCTTCGTGACACATGACCAAATCCTTTCCTCACCCGCTGTGGCCGATGTCGATGGAGACGGAGCGCTCGATATCATCATCGGATCGGATGACAACAATCTCTACGCGATCCATCGCGATGGGACTCTCGTCGCGGGCTTTCCTTTCAACGCCGGAGGAGACGTCGACTCCTCTCCAGCCATTGCCGATCTCGATGGTGACGGGGATGTAGAAGTGATCTTCGGCTCCTTCAATCACAATGTCTACGTACTCGACCTCCCCAGCCAATTCAAGCCCTCTCTGACGCCTTGGAAAACGTTCCGACATGACCGCTGGCACACCGGTGTCAGGTCCACATTTGAAGATGTCTTCCAACATCACTGGGCGTGGCGGTTCATTGAGACCGCCTACCAAGACGGCATAACCGCCGGCTGCATCGAGACGAATCTGCGGTTCGTATACTGTCCTGCCAAGCAAGTCAGCAGGGCGCAGATGAGCGTTTTCCTAGGGAGAGGTGTGGACAGATCATTCAACGACTTTACTTCTTTCGTGCCTCCGCCATGTGGCAGCGAGACCTTCTCCGACGTCAAATGCGACTACTGGGCCTACAAGTTCGTCGAGTATGTGGCGCAGAAGCAAGTCGCCAGCGGCTTCGGCGATGGATCCTTTCACCCGGAGACATTGGTCACCAGGGCGCAGATGAGCGTGTTCCTCAGTAGGTCACGTGACCTTCTGGACAACGACTTTGCTGGCTTTGTCCCGCCGACATGCGGCTCTGAGACATTTGGTGATGTGCCCTGCAGTCGCTGGGCCTACAAATTTGTCGAATATGTGGCGTCGAAGGGCATTGCCTCCGGGTTCAGCGACGGAAGTTATCGGCCGGATGTCGTTGTCACCAGAGACCAGATGAGTGTCTTTCTGGTCAGGAGTTTCAATCTGATGTGATTCCGCGGTGGGCGGATGTCTTAGAGCCCCAGCGTCGCCGAAATCTCCCGCATCGCCTCCAGCGCCCTCACCCCCGCTCCGCGTACCCCTCTCCCTTAAGAGGAGAGGGGACTACGATCAGCGCTTGCGCGGAATCGTCACAGGCCCAGAGTACTTGATATCCCATTCATCGCCTCCAGCACATTCGCAATATGCGTCTCGACGGGGATGCCGAGTTCGGCGGCGCCGGCGGTGATGTCGTCGCGGTTGACTTTGCGGGCGAACGACTTGTCCTTCATCTTCTTCAGCACCGACTCGACCTGCACTTCCGCCAGCCGCTTGTTCGGCATCACCAGCGCCATCGCCACCAGGAATCCGGCGAGTTCGTCGCAGGCGAAGAGCGTCTGCGCCATCGGCGTGGTGCGACCCACGCCCGTCCAGGGTGCATGGCCGGCGATGGCCGCGATGACATCCTCGGGATAGCCGCGGGCGCGCAGCACCGCAATGCCTTCGGTCACATGGTGGGGCGGGTCGGGGAAGCGCTCGTAGTCAAAGTCGTGCAGCAGGCCGGCGAGCGCCCAGCGCGCTACATCGGCGCCGGCGGCGCGGGCGTAGTGGCGCATCGCGGCCTCGACGGCGTACATGTGCCTCCGTAAGTTTTCATTCGCAATCCACTCGTGCAGGAGCGCCAGCGCCTCGTCGCGGGTGGGCAGGGCGCTCATCGGGCGGCGCTCCCGGCCCGGGCGGGCTCGTTCGCGGTGATGTCGGCGCCGAGGGCGCGCAGTTTCTCTTCGATGCGGTCATAACCGCGGGCGATGACCGAATAGCCGGCGAGGCGGCTCTTCCCGTGCGCCGCCAGCGCCGCCAGCAGCAGCGCGGCGCCGGCGCGAATGTTCTCGGCGACCAGGCCGGCGGCATGCAGTTCCGGGACGCCGGTGATGACGGCGGTGCGCTCATTGACCGTGACGCGGGCGCCCATCGCCGTCAGTTGGTCCCAGTGCGCCAGGCGGCCGTCGTAGATGGCCTCGGTGGCGCGGCTGACGCCGTCGGCGAGCGCCTGAACGACGCCGAACTGCGGCTGCAAATCGGTCGGATAGCCAGGGTAGGGGCCGGTCTCGATGTCGGCGGGGCGCGGCCGCCGATCGAGCGCAACGGTGACACTGTCGGCGCCGGCGCGCACCGCGGCGCCGGCGGTGCGCAGCGCGGCGAGCAGCGCTTCGAGCGAGGAGCCGGGGATGCCGGTGACGGTGACCTTGCCGCGGGTGGCGGCGCCGGCGAGGAGCAGCGTGCCCGCTTCGAGGCGGTCGGGCGGCACGACGCCGTTGGCGTCGTGCAGCGCGGGCACGCCCTCGATGCGGATGGTCGGCGTGCCGGTGCCGCTGATGCGGGCGCCGGCGGAAATAAGGAAATTGCCAAACGAAGCCATTTCGGGTTCGACGGAGGCGTTTTCGATGGTGGTAGCGCCGTCGGCGAGCGCGGCGGCCATCACCGCGGTGAAAGTAGCGCCCGGGCTGCGGTATGTGGGGTCGAGGGTGATGGTGGCGCCGCGCAGGCGCGCGGCGCGCAGGTGCACGCACGCCGCGTCCGCTTCGACGGTTGCGCCGAGCGCGGCGAGGGTGTCGGTGATGTAATCCACGGGCCGGGAGCCGATGCGGCAGCCGCCTGGGTAGCAGATGCGCCCTTCACCCAGCCGGGCGACGAGCGGCGCCGCCAGGTAAAACGAGGCCCGCATCTGTTCGACGAGGGCGGGGTCGGGCTCGGAATGCGCGGGCGCGTCGCCGGAAATCGTGACCGTGCCGCCGGATTGCTCCACCGCGTAGCCGACGCTGCGAATCAGGTCGAGCATCACCGCGACATCGCGCACTTGGGGGACATTGCGGAGCGTCGAGCGCCCGCGCACCAGCAACGCAGCGGCGAGCATCGGGAGCGCGCCGTTCTTGCTGCCGCCGGCCGGGACCGTCCCGCGCAGCGGTCGCCCGCCGGTGATGATGAGCGCTTCCGGCATCAACAGCCCCTTTGCAACACCCGCGACCACCCCAAAGAAAAGACGCCTGACGGCGTCCCGAACGCTTCCTGCGCAACCAGCCGGCGCATCCTACCAGGAACCCCGCGGCCTCACAAGGAATCTGGCGTCTGGGATGGCGATTTCGACTGCGACCCGGATGTGGGACCCGCCGCACGAGATGTTGGACCGGGCGGCGCTGCGCGCGCTGCAACTGGAGCGCGTGCAGCGGGCGGTGCGGCGCGTCTATGACGCGGTGCCGTTCTACCGGGAGCGGCTCGACGCTGTCGGAGTGCGGCCCGACGCCATCCGCACGCTCGACGATGTGCGCCGCCTGCCGTTCACCGTCAAGGACCACCTGCGCGAGGCGTACCCGTACAAGATGCTGGCGGTGCCGCTCAATCAGATTGTGCGCATCCACACCTCGTCGGGCACGACCGGCAAGCCGACGACCTGCGCCTACACCGCCGCCGACCTGAATATCTGGACGGAGTGCGTGGCGCGCATCATCGCCGCCGGGGGCGTCGGGCCGGGCGATGTGCTGCAAGTGTCGTTCGGCTACGGCCTGTTCACCGGCGGGCTGGGGCTGCACTACGGCGGCGAGCGCGTCGGGGCGGTGGTGATCCCGGCGGCGGCGGGGACGACGGGGCGGCAGATCGAGTTGATGCAGGACTTCGGCACGACGGCGCTGGCGTGCACGCCCAGTTACGCGCTGTATATGTGCGATGTGCTCGACGAATTGGGCGTGGACCGCTCGACGCTGAAACTGCGCGTCGGCTTCTTCGGAGCCGAGCCGATGTCGGACCGGGCCCGGGAGGAAATCGAGCGGCGGCTCGGCATCGTGACGATCGACAACTATGGCTTGAGTGAGGTCATCGGGCCAGGGGTGTCGTTCGAGTGTCTGGAGCAGAACGGGCAGCACATCAACGAGGACCACTTCCTGGCCGAGGTCATCGACCCGGAGACCGAAGCAGTGTTGCCGGACGGCGCAGAAGGCGAACTGGTTTTGACGACGCTCTCGAAAGAGGCGATGCCGCTGCTGCGCTACCGCACCCGCGACCTGACGCGCTTCCAGCCGGAGCCGTGCCCGTGCGGGCGGACGCTCTTGCGGATGGCGCGCGTCCGCCATCGCAGCGACGATATGGTGATTGTGCGCGGCGTCAACATCTATCCGTCGCAGATTGCCAGCATCCTGGGCGAGTTTCCGGAATTGAGCCCGCACTTCCTGATGGTGGTGGACCACCTGGCCGGACGCGATTCCATTGAGGTGCAGGTGGAGGAGGTGGCGGAGATGAATGCCGAACAGCGGGTCAATCTCTGCACGCACATCACGCGGCGGATGCAGACGGTGCTGTCGCTGACGCCGATCATCACGCCGGTCTCGCCCAAAACGCTGGAGCGCACGCAGGCGAAGGCAAAGCGGGTGATTGATAAGCGGGAGAACTCCGGCTAGCGGTTACTGCGGCGGCGGGGTGGGGGCGGGCGCCGGTGCGGCGGGCGGGGCGTCGACATCTTCGAGGCCGAGGTATTGGCGCTCGGCGCGGAGGAAGTGCACCCAGGCGGCGATGAAGGTCCGGGCATCGCCACGGGCTTCGGCGGAGAAGACGGACTCGGGGAGTTTCTCGGCGGCGGTGCGGGCGATGGTGATTTCGCTGCGGGCGAGTTCGACCGCCTTCTCGACGCCGGGCAGGTCGTTGCGGCGCGCGGCGGCGCCCGCCTCGCGCAGGCGGCCGGCCCCGCGCAACAAGTTGCCCTGCGCGGTCAGCGCGGCGATGTTGAGCACGCGCAGCGCCTGGCGGGCACGGGAGCGCGGGAGCGCTTTCAGGGCGTCGAGCGCGACGGCAGCGTCCGCGTATTCGGTCAGGCCGGTCAGTTCGGCGACGCGGGCGAGCGGCAGTTTCAGTAGCGTGTCGTAGTCGCGGCCGAGCAGCAGGTCGGCCCCTTTGGTCTGGTCCCAGTTGCGCGGCTCAAGCAACGTCGCCATCGATTCGAAGAGGGACGCGCGGTCGGTGCGCAGTGCGGTCATCTGTTCGGGCGAGAGGTCTCTCGGGATGGGCTGGCGGCGTAGGCGCGTGACATGGATGCGATAGCGTTTGCCCGAGCGCCCGCCTTCGTTATCGGCGAGAATCAGGACGCCCGAGACTTCGCCCGGGGTCAGGCGCACCGTCACCTGCCGCTGTGGCATCGGCGTGCTCGTCGCAACGCGGCCCATGTCCACCGCCTCGCGCACCACCCATCCAGGGGGCCAGCGGCTGTCGGCGGGCTGGTTCTCAGATTTGGCGGCGCGGAAGACCTGAAAGAGCAGCGGCTCCTCTGGGCCGACGCCGGCTTCGGGGATGACCTCGAAAGTGAGGTTCAGTTGCGCGCCCTCGAGGGCGGGCGCGCCGGTGAAGTCGAGCACATGCACGCGCTGGGTGGTGAGGCCGGACGAGCGGAACGGGTTCTGATTGGCGCCGGCGGCGAGGCGGCCTTCGATGGTGCGGTCCACCTCGCGCTGCATGCCGGTGGTGCCGCCGATCTGGACGATCTCGTAGGGGAAGCGGTCGGCCGCGGACGCGGGGCCAAGCACACAGAAAACCAGTGCGGATAGCGCGAGAAACCGCAACAGCGGATCGTTGGATCGTTGGTCGTGGGGACGTGGGTAAGTGGGGGCTTCGCGGTTCGCTTCTCTTACGGTCGAGTGTCCAACGTTCCAACGTCCAACGTTCCAACGTCCGATGTTCCACCGTCCTACGACCCTACCACCCACGACCCGCAGTGCGCTAATGCGGTCGGGTTCCGCGATCCGATGCGGCCTGCGCAGCCGCCACGCGCGCTTCGGCATACTTGAATGATACCCGCGCCCGCTCCCGGGCGTCGCCGGCGCTGCGCTCGAACTCCTGCCGGGCGGCGTCGAGGGTCTGGGCGGCTTCGGCGGCGTCAATGTTGTCCCCACGCTCAATAGACTCGGCGAGCACCACCGCGCGGTTCTCGCGGAAGTAGAGAAAGCCGCCGGTGGTGGCGAAAACGGCCCGGGCGCCCTCGGCGGGCTGCGCTTCGAGGCGGCCGACGCCGAGCGCCACCAGCAGCGGGGCGTGGTGGGCGAGGACGCCGAGATAGCCGGTCTCGCCGGGCGCCAGCAGCACCTCGGCGGGGCCGGTGAAAACCCGCGATTCGGGGGTCAGGATTTCGAGGTCGAAGGTGGCCAAGGTGCGGTCTTACGCCTGCGCCTTCATCTTGGCGGCCTCTTCGGCGACTTCGTCGATGGTGCCCATCATATAGAAGGCGCGCTCGGGCAGGTCGTCGTGCTTGCCGTCGAGGATTTCCTTGAAGGAGCGGACGGTGTCGGCGATTTTCACATAGCGGCCCGGGCGGCCGGTGAACTGCTCGGCGACGAAGTTCGGCTGCGACAGGAAGCGCTCGATGCGGCGGGCGCGGTCCACCACGGTGCGGTCGTCGTCGGAGAGTTCTTCGATGCCGAGGATGGCGATGATGTCCTGCAACTCCTGGTAGCGCTGGAGGATTTGCTGCACGCCGCGGGCGACCTGGTAATGTTCCTCGCCGACGACGCGCGGGTCGAGGATGCGCGAGGTGGAGGCGAGCGGGTCGACGGCGGGGTAGATGCCGCGCTCGACGATGCGGCGGCTCAGGACGGTGACGGCGTCGAGGTGCGACATCACGGCGGCGGGCGCCGGGTCGGTGATGTCGTCGGCGGGGACATAGATGGCCTGGAGCGAGGTGATGGAGCCGCGGCGGGTCGAGGTGATGCGCTCCTCGATTTCGCCGAGTTCGCTGCCGAGCGTCGGCTGATAGCCGACCGCGGACGGCATCCGCCCGAGCAGCGCCGACACTTCCGCGCCGGCCTGCACAAACCGGAACATATTGTCGATGAAAAGCAGCACATCCTGGCCCTTCTCGTCGCGGAAATACTCGGCGAGCGCCAGCCCGGCGAGACCGACGCGCAATCGGGCGCCGGGCGGCTCGTTCATCTGGCCGAACACCAGGCCGGTGCGGCTGCGCACGCCGGCGCGCTCCAGCGAGAGCCATAGGTCATTGCCCTCACGGGTGCGCTCGCCGACGCCGGCGAACACGGAACTGCCGCCGTGCTCGTAGCCGACATTGCGGATGAGTTCCTGCAGCAGGACCGTCTTGCCCGTTCCGGCGCCGCCGAAGAGGCCGACCTTCCCGCCTTTGGGGTAGGGGCAGAGGAGATCGACGACCTTCAGGCCGGTCTCAAAGAGTTCGGTGGTGACCGCCTGGTCTTCGAACGGGATCGACTCGCGGTGCAGCGGATACCGGCCCGCCGCCTCGACCGGCCCGAATCCGTCAATCGGCTCGCCCATGACATTGAACATGCGGCCGAGCGTCTTCTCGCCGACGGGCATCGTCATCGGGCCGCCGGTGTCGAGCGCATCCATCCCGCGGCGCAGGCCCTCGGTGGTCGCCATCGCCACGGTGCGGACGATGTCGTTGCCGATGTGCTGCGCCACTTCGCAGACGAGGGTGCGGTTGTGGTGCGCGTCGGTAATCTGGATGGCGTTGTAAATCTCCGGCAGTTCTTCCGGCGGGAAGCGGATGTCCACGACGGGGCCGATGATTTGCGTGACGGTTCCTGTGGCCATAGGGCTCCTTAGCGCACCGCTTCGGCGGCGCCGACGATATCGAGCAGTTCCTTGGTGATGGCGGCCTGGCGCGACTTGTTGTAGGCGAGTTGCAATTCGGTGAGGAGGTCGGCGGCGTTGTCGGTTGCCTGCGACATGGCGGAGACGCGGGCGGCGTGCTCGCTGGCGATGGCTTCCCAGGCGGTGCGGTAGAGGGCGGCGCTCAGATAGCGCGGGCCGAGCAGCCGTAGGAATTCCGCCGGCTCCGGCTCCATAATCCAGTCGCCGGGGCGCGGGTCGGCTTCCATCGGGAGCAGGGTGGTGGTGCGCAGTTCCTGCCGCGAAGAGGAGCGGAAGTAGGTGTAGACCAGGTCAACCTTGTCCCACTCGCCGCTCTCGAAGCCGCGCTGGAGCGCCGAGGCCAGCGGGCGGAAGTCACTGGCCAGCGGCTCGGCGGGGATGGGCGAGAGTTCGAAGAGCGCCTCGACGCGCCGGCGGCGGAAGAAGCGCACCGCCTTGCGCCCGACGGAGGCGACGCGCCAGTCCGGCGCCTCGTCGAGGATGCGATTGGTGATGCGGAAGACATTGGCGTTGTAACTCCCGCACAGCCCCTTGTCGGCGGTGAAGACGACGAGCGCCAGCCGCTGCACCGGGCGCGTGCGGAAGAGCGGCGAGTCGCCGGCGCCCGCTGCGGCAGCGGAGACCATCGCCCGCAGGCGCTCCTCGTAGTCGCGGATGATGCCCAGCCGCCCCTCCGCCTTGCGCAACTTGACGGACGATACCGTCTTCATCGCCCGGCAGATTTGCTGGATATTCTTGACGGACTGGATTTTCCGCCGGATGTCGCGGGTGGAGAGCATCGGCTAGGCGGCCACCGCCACTGCGCCTGCGGTCTTGGCCTTGAAATCGGCGGCGAACTCGTCGATGGCGCGGCGCAGCAGGTCCTGGTGCGCGTCGGAGAAGTCGCCGGTCTCCTTGATGCTGCGCGGGATGTCGGGATAGCGCTCGTGGACGAACGTCACCAATTCCTCGGTGAACGGGCGCACGGCGTGGAGCGCCAGGTCGTCGAGGTAGCCCTGGGTGCCGGCGAAGAGTTGGATGACCTGATCGTTGGCTTCGAGCGGCTGGTATTGCGGCTGCTTGAGCAGTTCGACGAGGTGCTGGCCGCGGTTCAACTGGTTGCGGGTCTCTTTGTCCAACTCGGCGGCGAACTGGGCGAAGGCGCGCAGTTCGTAGTAGTAGGCGAGGTCGAGCCGGAGCATTCCCGCCACCTTCTTCATCGCTCGTATCTGGGCATCGCCGCCTACGCGGGAGACGGAAATCCCCACATTCATCGCGGGGCGGACGCCGGCGAAGAAGAGTTCCGGCTCGAGGTAAATCTGGCCATCGGTGATGGAGATGACATTGGTCGGGATGTAGGCAGCGTAGTCGCCGAGTTGCGTTTCGATGATGGGCAGCGCGGTGAGCGAGCCGCCGCCGCGCTCGTTGCTCAGTTTGGCGGCGCGCTCGAGCAGGTGGGCGTGGAGGTGGAAGATGTCGCCGGGGTAGGCCTCGCGGCCGGGCGGGCGCCGGAGCAGCAGCGACAGTTCGCGGTAGGCCTGGGCGTGTTTGGTGAGGTCGTCGTAGACGATGAGGGCGTGCTGGCCCTTGTCGCGGAAGTATTCGCCCATCGAGGCGCCGGCGAAGGGCGCCAAGTATTGCATCGGCGCCGGGTCGCTGGCGCTGGCGGCGACGACGGTGGTGTACGCCATCGCCCCGAACGACTCGAGCGTGGTGACGACGCGTGCGACCGTGGATTGCTTCTGGCCGATGGCGACATAGATGCAGAAGCAGTCTTTGCCCTTCTGGTTGATAATGGAGTCGACGCCGATGGCGGTTTTGCCGGTCTGGCGGTCGCCGATGATGAGTTCGCGCTGGCCGCGGCCGATGGCGGTCATGGCGTCGATGGCCTTGACGCCGGTCTGCAGCGGCTCGCAGACGGGCTGGCGCTCGATGACGCCGGGCGAGCGCGTCTCGATGGGGATGGTGGTGTCGGTCGGAATCGGGCCCTTGCCGTCAATCGGCAGGCCGAGGGCGTTGACGACGCGGCCGAGCATCGCCGGGCCGACGGGCACTTGGATGATGCGGCCGGTGGTGTGCGCCAGATCGCCCTCTTTGATGCCTTCGCCGGAGCCGAGGAGGATGCAGCCGACATGGTCCTCTTCGAGGTTGAGCGCCAGGCCGAAGACCTCGCCGGGGAATTCGATGAGTTCGCCCGCCATGCAATCGCTGAGGCCGTAGACGAGGGCGATGCCGTCGCCGACTTGCAGCACCGGGCCGACGCCGACGGTCTTGAGTTCCTCGCCGAACTGGGCGAGCTGCTGCTTGAGGATGGCGCTGACTTCCTGCGGTTCGATTCTCATTGCGTCACCCGTGCCTCCCTCATCAGAATGCGGGCTGCCTGCAGCCGCGAGCGGGCCGAGGCGTCGATCACTTGGTCGCCGATGCGCACCACGAGGCCCGAGACCAACGCGGGGTCGGCGTGCAGTTGCAAGCGCACCTTCTTGCCGCTGACGCGTTCGAGCGCGGCGCGCAGCGCCTGCTCTTGCTCGCCCGTCGCGGCGACGGCGGTGGTTACTTCCGCATTGACCATCCCCCGCGCTTCGTCGGCGAGGCGGGAGAATTCGTCGAGACTGTCGGCGAGAACAGCGATGCGGCGGCGCTCGACGAGCAGAATCAGGTAGTGCAGGGTCGTTGCGCCGACGCGGGATTCAAGCAGCCGGCGCACCTGCTCGACTTTTCGCGCGGTGCGGATGCGCGGGTGGCTCAACAAGGTCATGAAGCCGGTGTCGCCCCACAACGCGTCGACGACGGCACGCAGTTCGGCCTCAACCGCGTCCACCTCGTTGCAGTCGGCGGCGACGGCGAAGAGCGCTTCGGCGTAGCGGCGGGCGACTTTGCGATCAGGCATCGGCCTTCACCGAGCCGACGGAGGCGAGTTCGCGGATGGTCTCGTCGATCAGGCGGCGTTGCGTGGCGTCGTCCAGCGTGCGCCGGAGCGCCTTGGCGGCGACGGAAGTCACCAGGTCAGCCGTATGATCCCGCAACTCGATGAGCGCCTGCTGCTTGGCGTAGGTGATTTCCTGTTTGGCGCGCTCGAGCATCGCGCTGCGCTCGGCCTCGGTCTCCGTCAGGATGCGCTTGCCGGCCTCGGTCGCCTCACGGACGGCCTGTTGGACGCGGTCGCGGTGCTCATCCTCGATGCGGGCCAGCCGCTCGAGCAGCGAAGTGCGGAATTGCTCTGCCTCTTGCCGCTCGCGGGCGGCGCGGTCAAGCGTTTCCTGAATTTGGTCCTCGCGCTGCTTGACCATCGCCACCACCTTGTCCCACCCGTACTTGCGGATGATCCAGACGAGGAGGACAAAGGCGATCAGGTTAAGCAGGACCGCCTTCGGATCGAGTTCGAGAAAGCCCACGCGGGGCTAGCCTCCCAACTTCGACAAAATGTCAGCCGTGGCGGGCAGGCGACTCTGCAACCCGGCCCAGACCAGCAGCGAGTAGATGAGCAGCGTTTCGATGAAGGCCAGACCGATAATCATCATGATGAGCAGCCGGCCGTGGTGCTCCGGCTGGCGCGCCGAGCCCTCGAGCGCGGCGGCGATGGCGCGGCCCATGCCAAATGCCCCGCCGAAAGCGGCGATGGGCACGGCCAGCGCCACGCCGATCGCAATTCCGAAGAAATACAACATACGCTTCCCTCCTCAGTCAGAATGGGTGATGACAGCGGACATCAGTGGCCCTCTTCGGTCGCTGTCACCAGCGACACGAACACGGCCGCGAGCAAACTGAACACCAACGCCTGAATCGTTCCGAGCAGCACGCCGAGCAGCATCATCGGGAATTGGAATGGAATCGGCGGCCCGAACCGGAACTTGCCGGCGTGAAACATCGTGAGCAGCGGGATGGACATCCCGGTCAGCACCGCGATGGCCGTCTCTTTGCCGAACATATTGCCGGCAAGACGGACGGCGAGCGCGAAGTGGCGCGCCAGGAACCCGATGAGTTCCAGCACGGCGAAGAACAGACCGATAGGGATCATGACCGGCCACAGGTACCACTTCGGTTTTGATTGGGCGACGGGGCCGGCGAAGTGCAAGAGAAAGTGGAAGAGGCCAGTTTCGCGGATGCCGGCATAAATGACCATGACGAACACAGCGAGCGCCAGCGCGACGGTGGTGTTGAGTTCCGCAGTCGGCGCCTTGAATCCGGGCACCAGGCCCATCATGTTCATCACGAAGATGTAGAGAAACAGGATGCCGAGCATCGGCAGGTAGCGCCGGCCGCGCGGGCCGACGATTTCGGCGAAGAACCCGTTGAGTCCGACGACGGTGTATTCGAAGAAACTCTGCGCGCCGCGCGGCACCAGTGACATCCGGCGCGTCGCCACCTGCATGAACACCAGAATCAACATGCCCGCCAGCACGGCGAACACCACCGATTCCGGGACCCAGCCGTCGTGCCCGTGGACGGCCATCATCGGCTTCCCCGCCACTTCGAGGTGGGCGAGGAACTGCAACCACGAGCCGTGGAGTTCGTTTTCCATTTAGCGGGTCGCCGCCGCGCGCTCGGCGCGTAGGGCGCCGACGACGGTCGCCAGCGGCCCGACCAGCACGCCCAGCCCCGCCGCGAGCGGCGAGGCGTTCACGCGCACCAACAGCATCGCAATGCCGATGAGCACGGGCAGTTTGATGAAGAGCAGGACGAGGGCGATGCGGGTGCCGCTGGAGCGGCCCGGAACGCGGCCGACGAAATAGGCCGTGGTCAATCCGACACTGAAGAGGATGAGCAGGACGCCGCCGAGGAAACCGATGAACGCGGGGACACCGAACAGGAGCGATACCCCGGCCCCCAGCCCCGCGGAGAGCAGGGCCGTTTGGCGCGTCGAGCGCAGCCACGCGCTGACCACCGCGTTGTCGCGCAGTTGCTCAGTCAACAAAGTTGCGCATCACCAACCGGAAGATCTCGAGGAACCCCGCGGCGACGCCCACCAGCAACCCCCCGGTCAGGCACCAGGGCGCCGTCCCCAACCACCGGTCGAGGAGCCAGCCCCCGCCGGCGCCGATTGCGGTCGCCGCGACGAGCACCAAACCCAGACTCGCGGCAAGGCCGATCCGACGCCAGTCGTTGGGGGGCTCAGGGGTCACCACCGTCTCTCCCACTCCGCACTTGAGACCGGTGAGCGTTGCCTCGGATCCCGAGGCGGCGGCATCGTAGCACCGGCCCCGCGGGGGAGTCAACGGCCGACGCCAATGCATCAGCGGAAGTGGCGCGTGGTAGACTCTCAGTGGAGCGACGCGCGTGAACGACATCGAGATGGAAGTGGATAGCGTGCGCCTCGACACGAATAACCTGCCGCTGGTGCTCCTGCGCGAGCGCAACGGCGATCGCGTCCTGCCGGTGTGGATCGGCCCGGCCGAAGCGGTCTCGATCAATCAGGCGCTCGAGGGCGAGGAGCCGCCGCGCCCGATGACGCACGACCTGATCCGCAGCATCCTGGGCGATTTGCAGGCGCGCGTCGAGCGCGTGCTCATCCGGGCGGTCGAGGGCGATACTTTTTTCGCGTCGTTGTTCCTCGACGCGAAGGGAGAGCGGCGCGAGATCGACTGCCGCCCAAGTGACGGCATCGCCGTCGCGCTGCGCACGAAGGCCCCGATCTTCATTCACGCCGATTTGTTGGAGCGTGTGGCGCGGGAGCGGGCGGCGATGGAAGAGCAGCAGCGCGAAGGGCGGGTCATCCTCGACCCGGGCAGCACGACGATTCACTAGCGCCCGTCAGGGCATAGCGAACGAGTAGGGCTGAATCTTCCAAGTGTTGTCTTCGCGGACGGCGACGATGAACCCGTCCACCCGATAGGGCACTTTGGCGACGCCGGCGTCGTAGCGGACCTTCACTTCCACATCAATGCGCACTTCGCCGTTCTCTAGCTCGCGGGAACTGACCGACATGCTGTGCACGGTGAGCTTGGTGAGCGGCTTGACCTCGCTCAGCCAGTCGAAAGTCATTGCTTGCAGCGTGGCGTAGTCGTTGTTCCGCCAAGCATTCAAGTAGTCGCGCACGACCTGCAGCACTTCGCCCTCATATGGCTTGCCGCCGCGGTCGGAGTGCGTCGGCGGGACGATGGCGCCGGGCAGCGTGTCGTACCAGGAAAAATGCTTGACGAGCCAGCGCTCATTGGGTTTCCGGTGCAAGTAGATGATGCCGTTGCGCGGGAAGCCGGGCCGCGTCACGCCGCCGCTGAACGGGACATAGGCGTACATCGTCGGGCCGCTGGTGACGCTCGGGGCGGTCAGGGTCGGCATGGCGGTGAAGGGATACCCGCCGAACCGCAGCGGCGCCGATTTCGGGGTCAGGTCGGTCAGGGTCCGCAGGTCGCCCGCCACCAGCGCGGTGAGGAAGAGTTGTGCCGAATCCTCCGCCGCGGGCACTTTGTCGCCCGTTTGGGCGCGGCCGGCAACGGTAGTCATCATCAGGACGGCGATTGCGGCGCACGCGCGCGCCGCGGGCTGCATTCTCGTCACTGCGACCTTTCCCGAACACCGTGAGTGTACCCCAGACCCCGCTTGCCTGCTAGGCGATCACGCGCCGCAGCGGCACGGCAGTGTCCGGCATTTCGGACACCCGGCGCCGTAGCGCGCCGCGACCGCCTCATCCAATCTGACTCCGGCCAGCGACGCGAGGATGCTCAGCCAGGCGAAGACATCGGCAAATTCTTCCCGCTGCGCGGCGGCGTCGCCCTGGCGCAGAGCGCGGGAGAGTTCGCCGACCTCCTCGACGAACCACTGCACATTGCCCGCCATCCCGCGGGCGGCGTCCCGCTCCCGGTAAATGGCTTCGATATGCTGTTGCGCGTCAGCGAGTGTCATCCAGCGCTCCTTCTATAACGGGTTCCAGGCGCACCGGCGTGCCGGGTGCCAGGCCCAAGCGTTCGTCGGCGCGGCCTTCGGTGGTCGCAATTTCCAGAAAGCCGCCGCTGCTGAGGAGGGCGACCGGCGCTCCGGCCGGCGCCGAGGCATAAGTGCGGACGAATGAGGGGATCTGCTGGCCGGCCGCGACGACTCGGAACGCATCACCGATGCCTTCCGGCAACTGGCCGGCGCGGATGTTGGTGATGCAGTTGCCGAAGCGGTCGATGTGCCACACGGTGCCAATGATGACGCCGCCCTCCCGCAGCGTCGGCGGAATCGGGGTCACGATCGGGTCGGCGATTGTGGGGCCAAGCGCGGCGACCAGGCCGCCGCCGGCGAGCACGGCGGCGGCGGGGGCAAAAAGATCGCGGCCGTGGAAAGTAGGACTGATAGGTCGCCGCGCATAGGTGCCGCCGTCGAGCCGGACGGCTTCGCTCCAGCCGCGCTCGGCGAGCGTGTAGCCGAAGACGCCGTTGTCGGGCCCGACGAGGAACTGGTCGCCGCTGGCGACGGCGATGCCGCGGCGAGGCCCGCCGACGCCCGGGTCGACGACGACGAGGTGTACTGTCTTCGGGGGAAAATACGCGATGGCTCCCAACAGGAAGTAGCCGGCCTCAGCGGCGTCGAAGGGAGGCAGGTCATGAGACAAATCAATAGTCGTCGCGCCCGGCACGCGGCTGGCCAGGACACCCTTGACCGCGGCGACATAGGGGTCGCGGGTGCCGAAGTCGGTAGTGAGGGTAATGAGGCGTGCCGTCATCTGTGTACCGGTGGCCCTTCCAGTTGCAAGCGGGACTCCCTGCTGCCGACGGGGAATTCGGCGGCGTAATGGAGGCCGTGGTCAACCTCGTCGAAGTCAAGCCCCACGACGCCCGCTGGGAGGAAATCGCGTCGGCCGTGGCCGCCGAGGTAACGCCGCGCCGCGGGCAGGGCTTCGCGCAACGGATGGAGCGGCGGCTGCTCGGCTACAGCGCCGACCATTCGGCGGTCGCCGCCCGCCGGCGCAATGAGTGGGTCGGCCTGATTCTGCTCACGCGGACCGGGCAATACGGCGAACTGAGCTTTCCGTGGGTGCGGGCGGATACCGAGCCCGACCTGGCGGCGCAATTGATCGAGCAGGCGCGCGCCCGCCTGACCACCGATGGCGCAGCGCACATCATCGTCGAGCGAACCATCGTCGCCGGTGAAGCCGACCCCAAGGCGTTTGCTGCCCGCGGCTTCCAGGCGTTCTGGCGGCGGCTGATGGCGCGCAGTCTCCGGAATTGGCGGCTGACGGTGACGCTCCCCGCCGGCTATCGCCTCGGCGACTGGGACCCGGACTGGGTCACTGATGTCGGGCAGGTCATCTTCGAGGCCAATCAGGGGACGGTCGACGCGGTGCTGTATCCGCGGTTCTTCGGCGGGTCCGTGCGTCAGTGTACCGACGCGCTGCGCGAAATCCTCGCCGGCGCGCTCGGGCGCATTGACCCGCACGCCACCTGTGTGCTGGTCTCGGGCAGCCGTGCGTGCGGAGTGTGTCTGGTCGGTGTCATCGGCGACCAGCACGGCATCATCGAACTGGCCGTCGCCAAAGAACACCAGGGCCGCCGGCTCGGGCGCGCGCTGATGGTGCACGCGCTGTCGCGGTTGGTGGAGGAGGGGGTGGAGCGCGTCGTGCTCGCCGTGTCGGCGGACAACACGCGGGCGGTGCAGTTATATGACCGGTTGGGGTTCGCGGAAACGACGCAGTTTCCGGTCTGCGTCTGGCGTGCGAATCGCTGACGGCTGTCCCGCGGCGCCGGTGCTACAATACGCCGGAATGACACGCCGGCGATCGATTCGGTGGTGGTGGGTGTCGCTGTTGGGTGCGTCGGTTGCGCTCGCCGCACGGCTGAACGCGCAGCCGCTGCCCGGGTCTGTCGGGGTCATCCGCGTCGAAGGCATTATCAACCCTGCCACCGATGCCTATCTGACCCGCGCGTTGCACCGCTGCGAGGGCGAAGCGTGTCAGGCGCTGGTCATCGAGATGGACACGCCCGGCGGGCTCGACACCTCGATGCGCGCCATCATCAAGACGATGCTGGCGACGCCGATGCCGGTCATCGTCTATGTCTCGCCGAGCACCGCCCGCGCTGCCTCGGCGGGGACGCTCATCACGCTCGCCGCCGATGTCGCGGCGATGGCGCCGAGCACTTCGATCGGCGCTGCGACGCCGATTGATATGAGCGGGGGCGACTTGGCGCGCAAGATTGTGAATGATGCCATCTCCTACGCCCGCGGCGTCGCCCGCTCACACAAGCGAAACGAAGATTGGGCGGAAGAGGCCGTCCGCAAGGGCGCCTCGATCACCGAGAAGGAGGCGCTGCGGCTGAAGGTGATTGACCTGGTGGCGCCGTCGCTGAACGACCTGCTGGCCGCGGTGGATGGGCGCACTTTCGTGAAGAACGGGCGCACGACGACGCTGCACACCAAAGCGGTGGCGCTCGACCGCATCGAGCGCGTCTGGCGCGAGCAGTTCATTCAATACCTGGCCGAGCCGAACATCCTGGCGCTGCTGATGACGGTGGCGGTCATCGGCATCATCACGGAAATCAGCACGCCCGGCGTCATCTTGCCCGGCGTCATCGGCGTCATCGCCGCCATCCTCGCCTTCATTTCGGCGCAGATTCTGCCGATCAATCTCGGGGCGTTTCTCCTGGTGCTGCTCGGGGTCGGGCTGCTGGTGGCGGACATCAAGTTGCCGTCGCACGGCGCCCTGACCGCCGGCGGCGCCACCTCGTTCATCCTGGGGATGGCAATGCTCACCGGCTGGCAACGGACACCCGGATTCGCGGTGGATTGGTCAGTGGTGACGACAGTCGCCGTGCTGGTGGTCGGATTCTTTGTGTTCATCGTCAGTAAGGGGCTGCTGGCGCAGCGGCGGAAAGTCGTGACCGGGATGGAAGGGCTGCGCAACATGGTCGGCGAGGCGCGCACGCGCCTGGAGCCGCGCGGCACCATCTTCGTGAACGGGGAATTGTGGCAGGCGATCGCCGACACGCCGATTGATGCCGGCGAGCGGGTGGTGGTGGTCGGGGCGGATAAATTTACGCTGCAAGTGCGGCGAGTGACGCAGAGTCAGTGAGCGATTCGGGGAGGCAGCGATGACGGAGGTCGGCAACAACAGTTGGATGCTGACGGGGTTGGTGGTCGTGGTGGTGCTGGTGGTGATGCTGCTGTCGGCGGCGGTGAAAGTTTTGCCGGAATACGAGCGGGGCGTCCTATTTCGGCTCGGGCGGCTGGTCGGCGCCCGCGGGCCCGGGCTGTTCCTCATCATCCCGATTGTGGACCGAATGTTGCGCGTCGACCTGCGCGTGGTGACGATGGATATCCCGAAACAGGAATTGATGACGCGGGACAATGTGCCGACCGCGGTGGATGCGGTGGTGTACTTCCGCGTCGTCGACCCCAACGCCGCCATCGTCCAGGTCGAAAACTATGTGAAGGCGACTTCGCTGCTCTCGCAGACGACGCTGCGCAGCATTCTCGGTCAGTGCGAACTCGACCAATTGCTCTCCGAACGTGAGCACATCAATCAGCGCTTGCAACAGCGGCTGGACGAGGCGACTGAACCGTGGGGCGTGAAGGTGACGATGGTCGAAGTGCGCGATGTAGTGCTGCCCGAAGGGATGAAGCGGGCAATGGCGCGCCAGGCGGAGACCGAGCGCGAACGCCGCGCGAAAATCATCAACGCCGAGGGTGAATTCCAGGCAGCGCAGAAACTCCAAGACGCCGCCAGGATTATGGCGGACCAGCCGATCTCGGTGCAGTTGCGCTATCTGCAGACGCTCGCCGATGTTTCGCGCGAGCAGCACTCGACCATCATCCTGCCGGTGCCGATCGACCTCTTCACGCCATTCCTGAACAAGATGGCGGAGAAGAAAGCGGACGGCAGCCCCGCGGCCCGCTGACGGCGTGACCCTGTTCGAAAATCCGATTTTCGTCCGCGAGGGGTGGCCGGGGAAGTGGGCGCACCGCGGGCGGACGCTGCGGGTCGGCGCGCTCGTGTTGTATCTCGGCGGGTCGGCGCTGCTGGCGTGGGGGGCATACACAGTCGCTCACTTGGACTGGAGTTGGTTCACCATGGGGCTGGGCATGTTCGGAGGGAGCGCGCCGGGCGGTCCCATGTCCAGGGTGTCGCCACAGACGGCGGGGGGCGTTCGCAGCGCTTGGGATGCTAGGAGTGATGACAAATGTGAAATGGTGGGCGGCACGGGTGCTTGCGGTGATCCTGCCGTCGCTCGCCATCGCGCCGGAGCGCGAACGCTTCACCTGGGACCAGGTGATGCTGACGAACTTGAGCGCGCGCGACATTTTGCTCGGCAAGGGGCTATCGCGGCTGCTGCCGTCGCTGGCGGTCGTGCTGTTCTGCCTGCCGGCGGAAGTCATGCTGCTCACGGTGATCGGCGGGCATGACATCCCGCTGCAATTCCGCCAGCAGTCCGGGTGGATTACGACCGTGCCGCTGCCGGTGGCCTGGGGCATTGAGAGCGTGCTGCAAGTGTTGGCCGTGTTGAGTTACGCGGCGATCGCGCTGCTCTGGTCGCTGAAGTCGCGGAAAAGTCTCAATGCATTCTTGGGCTCTGTCTTCACGATCATTCTGGTCGGCGTTGTCTCGATGATTGTGTCGTGGGTGCTGTTATTGGCGTTCGGCTTCTTCCACGAACTGACGGCGTTCATCTCGCAGGCGGCATCCAGTCCGGGGCCAAGCGGATCCTTTGGCTTCAACAGTGAGGCCGTGCGGCGAATGACGCTCATTCTGTCCGTGTATCGCTTCGTCGTGCCGGCGGCGATCGTGTTCGTGGTGTGGCGGGTGATGCTGCGGCGGTTCCATGTCCTGGATGCGCGAGTGCGCGGCGCCACTTTCACACCGCGGCCGCCGCGGCGCAACATCGTCGTGCCCGAGGCGTTCGCGCCGTGACGCAGAAACTTGTCGCACCGGAGGCCGCATGACCGAGAAACCGCGCGTGGGCATTGTGCTGGGCAGCGCCAGCGACCTGGCGGTGATGCGCCGGGCCGCCGAGACGCTGCACGACTTCGGCGTGCCTTTCGAAATGACCGTCGCCTCGGTGCACCGCACGCCCGACCGCGCCGCCGAGTACGCGCGCAACGCGGCGGGCAGCGGCCTCGCCGTCATCATCGCCGCCGCCGGAAAATCTGCCGCGCTGCCGGGGTCGCTGGCGGCGCTGACGACGCTGCCCGTCATCGGCGTGCCGCTGCGCGTCGGTGACCACTGGATGGATGAACTGGCCGCCGTCTCGGCGATGCTGCAACTGCCGCCGGGAAACCCGGTCGCCACCGTCGGCGTGGACGACGCCCTGGGCGCGGCGCTGCTCGCCATCAAGATGCTGGCCATTCATGACGCGGCGCTGCGCACGCGCCTCGAGATCTACAGCGCGGCGCGCAAGAAACTGGCAGAGGCAGGGGCGCGGGAAGCCGAGAGCGCGGCGGCGCAAATTCGCAAGGCGAAGCCGGGGAGCCGGAGCACGACCCGAAAGAAATGAGCGCCCGCGGCAAGGCGCTGCTCCTCATCGGCGACGGCCTCGGCGACCGCCCCTGCCCGGAACTGGCGGGCCTGACGCCCGTCGAAGCCGCCAAGACGCCCAACCTCGACCGCCTCGCCGCCGCGGGCGAGTGCGGCCTGATTGATCCGATCGCGCCCGGCATCCCACCGGGCAGCGACACCGCGCATCTGGCGTACCTCGGCTACGACCCGCACACGCGCTATCCCGGCCGCGGGCCGTTCGAGGCGATGGGCATCGGGATGGAGGTGCGGCCCGGTGACATCGCGTTTCGCTGCAATTTTGCCACGATCGACGGCAGCGGCGTCATCGTGGACCGCCGCGCCGGGCGCATCCGCGAGGGCACGGCGGACCTGGCGGCGGCGCTGAACGGCATCACCGTGGACGGCGTGCAATGTTTTCTGCGCGAGTCGGTGGAGCATCGCGCGGCGTTGGTGCTGGGCGGCGAGAAACTCGGCGACCGCGTCACCGATGCCGACCCGCACGCGGACGGCCAACCGTTGCTGCAAGCGACGGGCGATGACGCGAACAGCAAACGCACCGCGGCGGCCATCAATGCGTTCGTGGCGCGCTCACGGGAAGTGCTGGCGGACCACCCGGTCAACCGGGCGCGCGCCGAGCGCGGCGATCCGGTCGCCAACATCGTCTTGCCGCGCGGCGCCGGGTGCGCACCAAACTTGCAAAGTTTCCAGGCCACCTCCGGGCTGACCGGCGCGCTGGTGGTCGAGGTGGCGCTGGTGAAGGGCATCGGGCGCTACATCGGGATGACGGTGGTGGATGTCCCCGGCGCGCTCGGCAATCTGCAGACCGACGAAATCGCGCTGGCGAAGGCGGCGGTGGCGGCGCTCGACGGGCACGATTTCGTCCTGTGCAACCTGAAGTGCCCCGATGTGGCGGGCCACGACGGCGACCCTGAAGCGAAAGTGGCCGCCTGCGAGAAACTCGACCGGATGGCGGCGCTGATTCTCGATTCGGCGGCGGCGCGCAACGACCGCCTCTATTTCGCTGTTACCGGCGACCATACGACGGCCTGCGCCACGCGCGACCACACCGGCGAGCCGGTGCCGGTCGCGATCTGGGGGCCCGATGTGCGCGCAGACCAGGTGACGGCCTTCGGCGAGCGCGCCTGCGCGGTGGGGGGGCTGGGGCGGGTGCGCGGCCTTGACCTGCTGCCCATCCTGACTTCGTACATCGGCGCGGCGAGGAAGTTCGGAGCGTGAGCCGGTGACGGTCGCACTGATCGTCATCATCTTTTTGGTCTTCGCGGCGCTGATGTTCTTCGGGCGGCTGCCGGCGCTGTTGGCGCTGCCGCTGATGGCGGTCGCCATCGCGGCGGCGGCGGGCGTGTCGGCGACCGACCTGGCGCAAGTGGTCGTCGCCGACGGCATGCTGCGCCTCAACGCCGCCTACACCGCCGCCATCGTCGGGGCCATCCTCGCCGAGGTGGTGCGCCAGACGGGCATCGCCGAGACGGTGCTGAAGTGGGCGGCGGAACTCGGCGGCGACCGGCCGATCCTGCTCACGCTGATTCTCATCGTCGTCAGCGCCCTGCTGTTCACCACGCTCGGCGGGCTGGGCGCGGTGATTATGGTCGGCACCATCGTGCTGCCGATCTTGCTCAGTCTCGGCTTGTCGCCGCTCACCGCGGCGTCGGTGTTCCTGATGGCGCTGTCGCTGGGCGGCGTGTTCAATCCAGTGAATTGGCAGTTCTACGAGACGGTCCTGCGATTGCCGCAGCCGGAAGTCATCCGCGTCGCGCTGCTCTTGGGCGCCTTGCTGGCGGTGGTGACGGTGGCGTTCCTGATTTGGGAAGTGAAGCGCGGCGGACTGCGGCGCTATTGGGCCGAGCCGACGGAGCCGCGGCATCGTGCACCGTGGTGGGCGCTGCCGACGCCGATCGTGCCCATCGTGCTGGTGCTGGCATTCCACTTCTGGGGCGTCCATCAGAAGAACATCGGCGCGACGGCAACGCCGTTCGAGTTTCCCATCCTGGCCGCCATGCTCGTGGGTGTTGCCTACGGCGTGCTGACCACGCTGCGGCGCGGCCGCAGCGCCATCCAGTTGCTCAGCCGCGCCACCTTTGAGGGCATTGGTAATGTGGCGCCGGCGGTGGCGTTGATGATGGGCATCGGGATGGTGCTGAGCGCGATGATGGGCCCCGCCGCCGGTCAGCCCGAGCAGTGGCCGACGGTGGCGGCGATGAAGCCCGCCATCTTGGCCTTGACGCCGACCAGCGCCATCGGCATTGTGCTCGGCTTCGGGCTGCTGGCGCCGCTGGCGCTCTACCGCGGCCCGCTGAATGTCTGGGGGATGGGGGCGGGCATCGCCGGGGCGATGCTGGGCGTCGGCGCGCTGCCGGCGGCGAGCATTATGGCGGTATTCTTCTCGGTGGGGCTGGTGCAGGGCATTTGCGACCCGACGAACACGCACAATGTCTGGGTGGCCACTTATGTGAACAGCGATGTGCAGGCGATTCTGCGAAAGACACTGCCGTGGATTTGGGCCGCGGCGATTGTGGGCCTGGCGCTGACGGTCTTGGCAACAACATGACGAAATCTCTTACTTCAAACAAAGATTTGAGTTATGATGCGCGGGCGAAAATGAGGCCGCATCCCATCCCCTATCAAGGAAGTAAGCGCAAGCTGGCCGACCTGATCCTGGATCAGTTGCCAGGGCATTTCAGACGATTCTACGAACCCTTTGCGGGCTCTGCCGCCCTGACCATTGCGGCAGCATCCACGAAGAAGGCGGACGAGTTCCACTTTTCCGACTCGTGTTCTCCGCTCATTGCCATCTGGCACGAGATTCTGAAGCGACCGGATTCCATTGCCGACGGCTACGAGCAGTTGTGGCACGCGCAACTGCAAGACCCGAGGGGCTTCTACAACGTAACCAGGGAGGAATTCAACGAAACAGGCAGACCAGAACTGTTCCTCTACCTGCTGGCCCGATGTGTGAAGGGATCAGTGCGGTTCAACCGCGAGGGCGGGTTCAATCAGTCGCCGGACAATCGCCGCCGAGGAATGCACCCAAGCTTGATGCGCCGCCACATCTCGGAGACCGCTCATCTGCTTGGGACCGCGCGAGTTCGGTGTACGGATTACGAGGTAGCCATTCAATCCGCGACCGCGCAAGATTTCGTGTACTTGGATCCTCCGTGGATGGGTGTATCGGAGGGGCCCCATCGTCGATACCATGAGAGGTTGGATTTTGACCGATTCGTGCTGGCACTGAAGGATCTTGTGAACCGCCGAGTTCCATTTGCGCTCAGTTTCGATGGATCGTGCGGTACCCGACAATATGGCCGGCCGTTGCCGAAGGAACTTGGTCTGGAGCAGATCGCGTTGTTCGCGGGGCGCTCGACACAAGCAACTCTGCTGGGCCGCAACGAGGAAACCGTTGAGTCACTGTATCTGAGTCCCGCGGTAGAAACGAGAGACTCCTCGCTTCGAGGCAAGTCCCCGCGTCAAGGGGTTCTCATTCCGTCGTGAAGCGGAAGCAAATTGCTCCCAGCGCCGACGCTGCGCGCGCTCTGCTCGATCAGGTGCCGAAACGCGCACGGCTTGCCTTAGTGGAGATTCTGAAGAAAGGCTTCGTCACCTCAAAGGAGCTGCAGGAACTCGGCTACAACCACCCTCCGCGAGCGATCGCTGACCTTCGTGAATTTGGGGTTCCCATTGATACGCTTACATATGTTGAGAGCGCCACGGGAAGGCGCCTTGCGCGATATGTCTTGTCGCCCGAACAACCGATCGGCTCAAAGTTTGTTGGGCGGAAGACCTACCCCAAGAAATTCCGAGAATTGGTCTTTTCCCAACATGAGCATCGATGTGCAGTGTGCGCACAAGAGTACCCACCCCGATTTCTGCAGCTCGACCATCGGATTCCATTCCGCATAGCAGGAGAACCTAAGGCGCCGAAGCCTGCGGAATTCCAGCCTTTGTGCGCTCCACACCAGCGCGCCAAGTCGTTTGAATGCGAGTCCTGCCCGAACTGGGATGCGCGCAGGAAGGCGACCTGCGCAGCGTGTTTTTGGGCGCACCCGGACGGAGACTATAAACACGTGGCGACGCGGCCCGAGAGGTTGCTCAGTATCAGATGGAGGGGGACTGAAACCCGGGCATACGAAAGAGCACTGCGGCGATTCGGCGGACTAGAAGCACTGTCGGAATGGATCAAGAAAGCCGTCGCTGCAATTCCCCACCGAACCAGAAGCAAGTGAGCTTAGTGGTTCAATTGAGGTGACCTGTTTCGATCCATCCAGAGAGCACGCCGACGTTAATTGTTTCCCGGCGGTGCCGCGGGCGTTTCAAATTCGATGCTTTGAATGATGGTGTGGAAGAGCGTGATGGAGTCGTCGTCGAGGATGGCGCGCTGCGCGGTGTAGCGCAATTCGACCGCCTGGCCGGGCCCGAGGTCAATGACGGCGATCTGCGCGCCGCCGCGCCGGAACACCAGATCGAACAGCCGCCCCTCGTGGCCGCTGACGGTGATTTTCCATTCCTTCTGCACGAACCACTCCGGGTCGCGCTTGAGGGTCGCCTCGTAGTCCTTCACCCAATACGAGAACAAGCGGTCGGCGCGCCAGGCCTGCGGCACGACGATTAGTTGCGCCAAGTCGCCGGAATAGGCGCGCCCGCCGCTGATTTCAGTGCTGCTCTGTTCCGCCCAGTTCTGCGGGAGGGTGATGCGGAAGTGGTCGTACTGATAGGTGGTGCCGCCGGCGAGGCGCGACGCGTCGGCGGGCTTCAGCGTCGTCGCATTGACCGTCATGCCCATGCACCCGGCCGCGAGCAGCGCAGTCGTCACCGCCGCGGAGCAGGCCGCCATCCGTCCCCAGCCCGCCATAATGCTACTCAGGTTCGTCGCGGGCCGCCCTCTTCCTTGCTCCGACGGCGGCGGGTTTGGCGGCGCCGTCCCGCAGCCCAGCGAAGAAGTCGGCCAGGTTCTCCAGCAGCCGCTCGACCAGCGCCAGCAGGGCGTCCGGGTCGTCGGGGACGCCGTTCAGCGTCACCCGGTCGTGGCCGACGATGGCGTCCGCCGCCAGCAGCCCAGCCCGCCGCGCCAGCAGCAATTCGCGCTGCAACTCCGTGCGTTCCACCGGCTGCAAGCGCTTCGCCTCGGTGAATTTGACCACCACCTCGAACCGGTCGCGCTGCACCCCGTCCAGCCCGATCGTCAAGCAGCGCGCCTTGATGTCGAGCAGGCGCAACAGATGGTCGGCGGGGGCGGGGAGCGTGCGCCCGAAGCGGTCGCGCAGTTCGCGCCGGAGCGCGGCGACATCACCGGCGCCGCTCACCTGCGCCATCCGGCGATAGAGGTCCATCCGCTGCGCGCCCTCGGGGACATAGTCGGCGGGCAGGTAGGCGTCCACGGGCAAGTCCACGGCGACCTCGCGCGGCGCCGAGACCGGCTGACCGCGCAACTCTTCGATCGCTTCGGCGAGCAACTGGCAATAGAGTTCGTAACCGATGGAGGCGATGAAGCCGTGCTGCTCGGCGCCGAGGAGTTCGCCGGCGCCGCGGATTTCGAGGTCGCGCATTGCCAGCCGATAGCCGGAACCGAGCGCGGCGAATTCGCGGATGGCGCGAATGCGCTCGCGCGCCTGCGGCTTCAGCGTGGTGCCGGGCTGCCAAGTGAAATAGGCGACGGCCTGGCGGTCGCTGCGGCCGACGCGCCCGCGCAATTGATACAACTGCGCCAGGCCAAACTGGTCGGCGCGGTCGACAATGAGCGTGTTGACATTCGGCAGGTCCAGTCCGTTCTCGATGATGCTGGTGCAGACCAGCAGATCGTTCTTGTGGCGATAGAAGTCCCACATCACGCGCTCGAGATCTTCCGGGGCCATCTGGCCGTGGCCGACAGTGATGCGGGCGCCGGGCACCAGTTCCTGGATCTCCTGGGCGATGTGCGCGATGGACTGCACGCGGTTGTGCACGAAGTAGACTTGCCCGCCGCGGTCGAGTTCGCGCCGGATGGCATCGCGCATCAGGTGCTCGTTGCGCTCGAGCACATGCGTCTCGACCGGCAGGCGGCCGACGGGCGGGTCTTCGATGCGGCTCATCTCGCGCAGGCCGGAGAGCGCCATGTGCATCGTGCGCGGGATCGGCGTCGCCGACAGTGTCAGGACATCCACGGTGGCGCGCAGCGCCTTCAAGCGTTCCTTGTGGCGGACGCCGAAGCGCTGCTCTTCGTCCACGACAATCAGGCCCAGGTCTTTGAAGGCGATGTCTTGCGATAGCAGGCGGTGCGTGCCGATGACGATGTCCACCGCGCCGGACTTCAGGCCGGCGACGACTTGCTTCTGTTCCTTCGGTCGGCGAAATCTGGAGAGAAGGTCGATGGTAATGGGGTAGGGGGCGAGGCGCTCGTTGAAGGTCTCGTAGTGCTGCTGCGCGAGAATCGTCGTCGGGACGAGCACCGCCACTTGCTTGCCCTCCTGCGCCACCTTGAACGCGGCGCGGATGGCCACTTCCGTCTTGCCGAACCCGACATCGCCGCAGACCAAGCGGTCCATCGGCTGCGCGGATTCGAGGTCGGCCTTCACTTCCTTGATGGCGGTGAGTTGGTCGGGCGTCTCTTCGTAGGGGAAACTCGCTTCCATTTCGAACTGCCAGGCGGTGTCGGGGGCGTAGGCGTGTCCCGGGTGCGCCTCGCGGGCGGCGTAGATGCGCAGCAGTTCCTTCGCCAGGTCGCGGGTGGCGCGGCGTGCTTTGCGGACGGCCGCCCGCCATTCCGGCCCGGAGAGGCGATGGATGGCGGGCGCCTCGCCTTCGGGCCCGACATAGCGCTGGACGCGGTGCATCTGCTCGGCGGGGACATAGAGTTTGTCGCCGCCGGCGTATTCGAGCAGCAGGTAATCGCGGTCCACGCCCTCGATGGCCCGGCGCACAATGCCGCGGTAGACGCCGACACCATGGTAGAGGTGGACGACATAGCCGCCCTCGCGCAGTTGCGCCAGCGAGCCGATGGGGATGCCGCCCGCGACGCGCTTACGCGCCGGGCGGCGCAGCCGGTGCCAGCCGAAGAGTTCGTAATCGGTGAGGACCGCCAGGCGTGCGGCGGGGAAGGCGAAGCCGTTGGAGAGGCGGCGCGTGGTCAGGTGCAGCGCGCCGGGCGAGAGATCGTCATCGGCGGCGATGCGCGTGAAGTGCGCGTCATGCAGGAGCGCGGAGACGCGCTCGGGATGGAGCGTGGACGCCAGCGCGCGCCAGCCGTCGTGCAGGCGCTCGGTCAGCGCCGCCGCCGTGCGGTCCCACCTGCCCGGGAATGCCTCGGGCGCCTGCACATCAATCGCCACGCGTTCCCAGCCCGGCCAGGCGCTGGTCACTGGCGCACAGGCGAGCCGCGGGGCGGGGCCGGACACGGCTGCCTCCCAGGGGTGATAGAGCGACGACGGCAGCGGGAGCAGTTCGCCGTCGGCGAGGCGCTCGGCGCGCTCCTCGTCGACGCGCCCCAGGAATTCCTCGTACCGCTCCCGCACCGCTTCTGCATCCATCAGGACGATCAGCGCAGTCTGCGGCAAGTGATCGAGCGCACACGGGGGGTTGGTCAGCAGCGCGGGCAGGTAATACTCGGCGGCCGGGAAGGGGGTGGCGGCGCGCAACAGCGCCAGGTGCTGTTCGGCGCGCGCTTGCAGCAGGGGCCGCGCCGCCGCTGGCAGCGAGGGCAGCGCCTCGGCGATCAGCGGTTCGAGCAGCGCCGCCGCGGCGGCGCCGCGCTCGGCGTCGAGCAGCAGCTCGCGTGCCGGCAGAATTTCGGCCTCGGTCAGGTCGCCGGCGCTCTGCTGCGACTCGATGTCGAACGCCTGCAGGCGCTCGATGGTGTCGCCGAAGAATTCGGCGCGCACCGGCTGCGCGGCGGTGGAGGGGAAGATGTCCAGAATGCCGCCGCGCACCGCGAACTGCCCCGGCCCTTCGATGAGCGCCCGGCGTTCGTAGCCGAGCGCAATCAGGTCGGCGGTGAGCACGGCGAGGTCGTGCTCGTCGCCGGCGCGGAGCGCGCGGGCGCGGCGCAGCGACTCCGGTGGCAGCGTGCAGTGCAGGAACGAGCGCACCGAGCCGACCAGGATGGTGGGTTTGCCCTCCGCCAGCCGCCGCAGCACCCGCAGGCGGGCGGCGACGGTCTCAGTGTCCGGGGGTGTGTCTTCGTAGAGCAGCAGGTCGAGCCCGGGGAAGAGTAGCAGGCCGTCACGCTCCGGGTCGGCGGGGTCACGCGCCAGCCAACAGGAGAGGTCGAGCAGGACGCGCTCGGCGGCTTCATCAGTGGGGCAGAGGATGGCGGCGGATCGGCCCATTTGCAACAGCGCGGCGAGGATGAGGGCGGCGGCGCTGTCGGCGGCGCCTGCCAGCCAGATGTGCGCGTCCGCCCGGAGCCGGGACTCCAGGGGGGTGAAGCCGTCCCAGCGCTCCAGCGCCACGCGGGGCTGCAGCACGGCGCCAGTGTAACAAGGAATCGAACAACCCGATGCGTTGTTGATGCGGTTGGGCGCCAGATGAGTGTGGTACGATTCAAGGGCACACGGGAGTCGTGATGGTCGCCTTCGGTACCTTCCTCGCCATCGGGGTCTTTGCGATGCTCACCTTCCTCTGGTTGGAGGTGACGCAGTATGCCCGCGGGCGCAGCTTGCTTACCAAGCGGCGGCTGTGGGTGCGGGTGATCGGCGGAATTCTCTTCATCACCCTGTTCAGCGCCGTGTTCGCCGGCCTGTTCCTGTTGGACTTGCAACATCCAACAGAGAAGAACCTGATGGTGTGGGGGCTGTTCTGGTCAGGGTGCACCATCCTCGGGCTGGCGCTGATGGTGCTGGCGTTCGAGGATTTCAAGGCCGTCGCCGCGGCGCGGCGGGAACAGGAATCGAAGTATTGGCATGATGTCGCCGCGATGGTCGCTTCTTCGGCGCCCACGCGCCCGACCGAACCGTCCCCGAACGGGGGCGGCCCGAACTCGACGCCGACCCCTTGACCCGTCCTGACACCGACACCGCCGACCGCCGCTTCATGCGGCAGGCAGTCCGGCTCGCCGCCCGCGCCATGGGCCACACCAGCCCGAACCCGATGGTGGGGGCAGTGATCGTCCGCGACGGCAAGGTCGTCGGCCGCGGCTGGCACCCGGGCAAGGGGCAGCCGCACGCCGAGATTTTCGCCCTCGATGACGCGGACGACCTGGCTCAGGGCGCGACGCTGTATGTGACGCTCGAGCCGTGCTGCCACCAGGGGAGCACGGGGCCCTGCACGGAGGCCATCATTCGCCACGGCATCCGGCGCGTCGTGGCGGCAGTGCACGACCCGAACCCGCTGGTCAACGGCGGCGGCTTCACACGCCTGCGCGCCGCCGGCATCGAGACCGAGTTGGGGGTGCTCGGCGACGAAGCGAAGTGGTTGAGCGAGGCGCACAACAAATGGGTGACGACCGGCGTTCCGTTCGTGACGATCAAGATGGCATGCAGTCTCGACGGCAAGATTGCGACGCGCACCGGCGAGAGCCGATGGATTACGGGCGAGGAAACGCGTGCGTCGGCGCATTTGTTGCGGCAGATGAACGATGTAGTCCTCGTCGGCGTTAACACGGTGCTGCGCGACGATCCGGCGCTGACGGTGCGCCTGCCCGGCGGGCGCAATCCGCGCGTGGTCATTCTTGACACGCAGGCGCGTACGCCGGCGGAAGCCACGCTATTCAAAACTGAACCCGGGCGGGTGTTGATTGCGACCACGGCGGCTGCGCCAGGCGATCGTGTCGACGCGCTGCGGGCCCGCGGCGCCGAAGTTGTCGCATTCCCAGCAACCGTCGCGGGGCAGGTGGAAGTCGGCGCGGTTATGCGGCATCTTGGCGAACAGAATCGGACGAGCGTGCTGGTGGAAGGGGGAGGGACGGTGGCAGCGTCGCTGGTGTTCGGCGGCCACGCCGACAAAATTGTGCTGATGGTGGCGCCGCTGCTCATCGGCGGGCGCGAGGCGCCGACGGTGCTTGACGGCGCCGGCGCTGCGACGCTGCGCGAGGCGTACCGGGTGCGTGACTTGCAGGTGCGCCACATAGGCGACGACCTGGTCATCGAGGGCTATCTGTGTTCACCGGCATAGTGCAGGACACCGGCCAGGTGTCCGCGGCGACGCCGCTGGATCAGGGGCTGCAACTCACCGTGCGCACACGCTTGGCGCGCGAGGGCCTCGAAGTCGGCGAGAGCATCTGCGTCAGCGGCGCCTGCCTGACGGTTGAAGAAGTGAGCGGCGATGCGTTCCGGTGTTTCCTCAGCGCGGAGACACTGCGCTGCACCACGCTCGGAACCGCGCACGAAGGCACGATGGTCAATCTCGAGCGCGCGCTGCGGCTCTCCGACCGCCTCGGCGGGCACTTGGTGACCGGCCATATTGATGCCGTGGGCGCGGTGACTGCCTGGCAGCAGGCCGGCGAGGCGGTCGAGGCCGAGTTTTCGGCGCCGCCCGATGTGCGGCGCTGCCTGGCGCCGAAGGGGTCAGTGGCGGTGGACGGAGTCAGTCTCACCGTGGCCGAGGTGACACCCGGAGGCTTCAGGGCGGCCCTGATCCGGCACACGCTCGTTGCGACGACGCTGGGGGTGCGTACAATAGGGGATGCCGTCAATTTGGAGACCGACATCGTGGCGAAGTATGTCGCTGTGTGGCTCTCCGGGGGCGAAGTGCGGCACGGGTTGGAGCGCTGAATGAGTGACCAGCCGATGAACGGGCCGTTTGCGACCGTGGACGCGTGCATCACCGCGTTTCAGAACGGTCAGTTCGTCGTCATCGTGGACGACGAGAGCCGGGAGAACGAAGGTGACCTCGTCATCCCGGCGCAGTTCGCCACGCCCGACCGCGTCAACTTCATGGCCATGCACGCCCGCGGACTGATTTGCGTCCCGATGACCGAGGAGCGGCTGGAACAACTGGGCTTGCACGCGCAAGTGCCCGACGGCCAGAATACAACCTCGCACGGCACCGCGTTCACCGTGTCGGTGGACGCCCGCGAAGACATCACGACCGGCACTTCGGCCTTCGACCGCGCCAAGACCATTCGCATCCTGATTGACCCCGACACGCAGCCATCGGACTTGGCGCGGCCCGGGCACATCTTTCCGATCCGCGCCAAGCGCGGCGGCGTGCTCGTGCGCGCCGGCCACACCGAGGCGGCGGTGGACCTATGCCGGATGGCGGGCCTGACGCCGGCGGCGGTCATCTGCGAAATTATGCGGCCGGACGGACACATGGCGCGATTGCCGGAACTGATTGAATTCGGTCAGCAGCGCGGCCTGAAACTGCTCACCATCAAGGAATTGATCGGTTATCGCAGCCGCACCGAGCAACTCGTCCACCGCGCCGCCGAGACGATGTTGCCGACGCCCTGGGGCATTTTCCAGTGCATCGCCTATGAGAATGATGTGGTGGACAAGCCCTACCTGGCGCTGGTGCTCGGCGAGGTGGCGCAGCCGGGCACGCTGGTGCGCGTTCATTCCAGTTGCCTGACCGGCGATGTCTTTCATTCCTTCCGCTGCGACTGCGGGCCGCAGTTTGAGCGGGCGATGGAATTGATTGCGGCCGAGGGGCGCGGCGTGCTGCTCTACATTCAACAGGAAGGCCGGGACATCGGCCTGATCAACAAGATTCGGGCGTATGAATTGCAGGACCACGGGCACGACACCGTCGAGGCGAACGCGGCGCTCGGGTTTCCACCCGACTTGCGCGACTACGGCCTCGGCGCGCAAATCCTGTCCGACCTCGGCCTGCAGGAAATCCGCCTGTTGACGAACAACCCGCAAAAGATCGTCGGCCTCGAGGGGTATGGCCTGACGGTGACCGAGCGCGTGCCGCTGCTGACGGAACCGCGGGCCGAAAACCGGCGTTATCTCGAAACAAAGCGCGACAAACTGGGACACATCCTCGAAATCGGAAAAGAAGGAGAAGCGAGATGAGAGAGGGAGACGAGCGACGCGTGACAGACAGAACGCCCATCATCGCTTGCATTGTGGCGCGGGCGAACGAGATCGTCACCGACAGTCTATTGCGCGGCGCCGAGGCCGAGTTCGATGACTACGGCTTCAACCCGGCGGCGCTCGAAGTGACCTGGGTGCCCGGGGCCGCGGAACTGCCGTTGGCGGCGCAAGTGGCGGCGGAGTCGGGGAAGTTCGACGCCGTCGTCTGTCTGGGCGCCATCGTCAAGGGCGAGACCGACCACGATCAGCACCTGGCGCAGGCGGTCTTTCCGGCGCTGCAGCGCGTGGCGCTCGAACAGAGCATTCCAGTGACGCTCGGTGTCATCACGGCCGACACGCTGGTGCAGGCGCTCGACCGGGCAGGCGGTAAGCACGGGAACGCCGGCCGGACGGCGCTGACGGCGGCGATTGAGATGCTGGAAGTGCTCAGCGACTTCCGGGCGCCGGCCCGGGGCCAGGAGCCGGGCGGGATTGATTTGCCCTTGTCGCCGGGCGAGCCGGAAGCGGAAGAATGACATAGCGTGAACTCTTTCGGCGATTTGGCGTCTATAACAACGAGACACGGGAATTTGCTCACCGGATTGTCACTCTAGGAGGACGCACATGTCCGCATTGCCCAAGTGGAAACTGGGCTTGTCGTTAGTGGCATTTTTGGCGGTTTCCGTCGCCGGCGGGTTCGGCGGCGGCGTGTTGTACGGCACCTACCGCAGCCAAGCAAATGCACCGACGCCATTCACCGGCGGCGACTGGGGCAAGACGCACCTGACTTCCGATACCGGCACGGCGACTCTGCCGGCGCGCACGGGCGAAGTGCCGGCGTCGTTCGCCGACATCGCCGACCGGGTGGTGCCGGCGGTGGTGAGTGTGCGCACGGTCGGCCAGCCGCGCCAGCGCGCGCAGCGACCGGCGCCGCAGCCCGCGCCGCAGGCGCAGCCGGGTCCTTCGGAGCCGGGGAGCGATATGCACCACTGGTTTGAATTCTTCGGCCAGCCGGACGCGCCGGACATGGCGCCCGATATGTCTCCACGCGAAGGGCAGGGGACCGGCTTTGTCATCGCCTCGGACGGCTACATCGTGACCAACTCGCATGTGGTCAACATCTCCAATGGCGGCAACAAGTACACGGTGACCTTCGCCGACGGCACGGAGCGCCCGGCGCAACTGGTCGGCCAGGACACGATTACGGATGTCGCCGTGCTGAAGGTGGATGCGCCCAAGCCGCTGGCGACCGTCCCGATGGGCGACTCGCGCCGCTTGCGCGCCGGCGACTGGGTAGTGGCGATCGGCAACCCGTTCGGCCTGCAGCACACCGTCACTGCCGGCATCGTCAGCGCCTTCCGCGACAACCAGGAAATCCAGGGGCGGCGCTACACCCGGATGATCCAGACCGACGCGGCCATCAATCACGGCAACAGCGGCGGCCCGCTGGTCAACACGAACGGCGAAGTCATCGGCATCAACACCGCGATCGTGGCGCCGGGCGGGTTTCCGTACGGCTTCACGGGCGTCGGTTTCGCCATTCCGATTGACGAAGTACAGTACATCGTCAAGGACTTGATTGACCACGGCAATGTCACCCGCGCCTGGTTGGGCGTCGGCTTCGGCATTCAGACTCGGACCGAACAGTGGGACGGCTCCGTCACGAAGGAAATCGCCCAGCGCGACAAGCTACGTGCGGACAAAGGAGTGTTCGTCGGCCTGGTGGATGCGGATGGGCCCTCGGCGAAAGCTGGTCTGCACGAGGGCGACATCGTCGTGAAAGTGAACGGCCGGGAAGTGGTGCAATTCACGGAGGTGCAAGACATCATCTGGAAGTTGCGCGTTGGCGACACTGTCGACCTGGAGGTCGTCAGTGAAATGGGCCGCCATGTGACCGTGAAGGTGCGGCTGGCGCAGCGACCGCCGGAGGACGAATTGCCCCGCTTCTACGGCCCGGGCCCAAGCGACAACCAGTAATCCGCGATGCGCGCCGTCATTCAGCGCGTGCGGCGCGCCGCGGTCACCGTGGAAGATCGCCAGGTCGCGGGCATCGGCCGCGGCCTGGTTGTTTTGGTGGGGGTCGCGGAGACGGACACGGAGCCGGTGATGGATTTCCTGGTGACGAAACTCCACGGCCTGCGCATCTTTGAGGATGAGGCCGGAAAGATGAACCGCTCGGTCGTAGAAATTGACGGCGGCGTCATTGTGGTGCCCAACTTCACCCTCTGCGCCGAGACGCGCAGCGGGCGCCGGCCCAGTTTCAGCAGCGCCGCGCCGCCGGAGCGCGCCCGGGCGCTGTGTGAGTTCCTGGTGGCGCGGCTGAACGCCCTCGGGGTGCCGACGCAGAGCGGCGAATTCGGCGCGATGATGCGGGTGGACCTCGAGAACGACGGGCCCGTGACGCTGGTGCTGGAGCGAAACGCCGAGTGACGGCCTATTTCGACTACGCGGCGACGACGCCGATCGCGCCGGAAGTGCGGGCGGCGATGGCGCCGTATCTGGACGGGCAGTACGGCAACCCGTCGAGTTTCCACACGCTCGGCCAGGCGGCGCGGGCCGCGGTGGACCGCGCCCGCGACCAAGTGGCGGCGCTCCTCGGCTGCCGGTCGAGCGAGGTGGTGTTCACCGCCGGCGGGACCGAGGCGGACAACTTGGCGCTCTTCGGCGTTGCCCTCGTCGCGCCCAGCGACCGGCGTCACATCATCACTTCCGCCATCGAGCATCACGCAGTGCTCGAAGCGTGTCACGCGCTGGAGCGGGTGGGCTGTGAAGTCACCTACCTGCCGGTGACTGCGGGCGGGATGGTCGAAGCCGACACGCTACGCGCCGCGCTTACCGACCGCACCTGCCTCGTTTCCGTGATGCACGCCAACAATGAGATTGGCACCCTGCAACCCATCGCCGACCTGGCGCTCCTCTGCCGCACACGCGGCGCGCTCTTCCACACCGATGCGGTGCAGAGCGCGGGCGGCGCATCGGTGCGGGTCGCTGACCTGGGCGTGGATTTGTTGTCGCTTTCGGCGCACAAGATTTACGGTCCGAAGGGGGTGGGCGCGTTGTATGTGCGCGAGGGCGTGCGCCTGCGGCCGCTCGTCGAGGGGGGCGGGCAAGAGCGCGGGCGGCGCTCGGGGACGGAGAATGTCTGGGGCATCGCCGGATTCGGGCGTTCCGCCGAGATGGCGCGAGAACACGCACTCGACACCGCGGGGGTGCTCGCGCTGCGCGAGCGGCTGGTGGACGGCGTGCTGGCCGGCATCCCGGACTGCCGCTTGAACGGCGACCGACAGCGACGCTTGGTAGGCAACGCCAATTTCACTTTCCCGGGGGCGGACGGCGAATCGCTCATCCTGGCGCTCGACCGCGAAGGGTTCGCGGTCAGCGCCGGCGCCGCGTGCACGACCGGCCAGGTCGAGCCGTCGCATGTCTTGCGCGCGCTCGGGGTCCCTGGCCACGAAGCGACCTGTTCGCTCCGCATCACGCTCGGGCGTCCCACCACCGCGGCCGAGGTAGATGCCTTGCTCGACGCGCTGCCGCCGGCGGTGGCGCGGATTCGGGCCCGCGGGTAGTCTAAGAGGCAAGGGAGCGCGGAATGGTCTTGCGAGCGGTCATCTTCGTGTCGGGCGCCGGCCTGCTGGCCTTTGAGATGGTGGGGTTGCGCATCGCGGCGATTTATTTCGGCTCGGGCGCCTATGTGGTGGGCAATGTGATTGCCGCGTTCCTGGCGGCGATGACGGTCGGCTACTGGCTCGGCGGGCTCATCGCCGACCGGGCGCCGCGGCCTGCGGTGCTCGGGTTGTTCCTTCTGGGCGGCGGCTTGCTGATGGCGGTCATCCCGCCGGTGTACGGCCCGCTGCTGGAGCGCCTCGCCTGGGGCACCGCGTTCGACCCGCGCCTCTCCTCGCTGCTCGGCAGCGCCATTCTCTTCGGCGTGCCGAGCGCGCTGCTGGCGACGGCCAGCCCGTTCGCCATCCGGCTGGCGGCGCGGTCGCTCACCGGGGTCGGCAACATCTCCGGGCAGATGTTTGCCATTTCGACCGCGGGCTCAATTGCCGGACTGCTCATTACGAGTTGGTATCTGATTCCGTTGTTGGGACTGGACATGCTGCTGTGGGTAACCGCCGGGGCGATGCTGCTGGTCGGGCTGGTCTGCCTGGCCTTGGAGCCCGTCTATCGGCGCGCGCTGACACCGGCGGTGGCGGCGCTGATTCTGGTCATTGCCGGTCCGGCGCTGGCCACGACCGAGCGCGGCTCCGAATCGATCAACATCGGCGAGGTCATCTATCAGAAAGACACCCAGTATCACCGCATCAGCGTCTATGACTGGGTCGGTTACCGCTACCTGCGCTTCGATCGCAGTCTGCAGAGCGGGATGGTGAAGGCCGACCCCTTCAAGTCTGCGTTCGCCTACACGGACTATGTGTTCCTGGCGTGGACCTACAAGCCCGACATCAAGTCGGTGCTGATGCTGGGGCTGGGCGGTGCCACGGTGGCGAAACAGATTCATCATTTCTTTCCGCAGGCGCAGATTGACATCGCCGAGATCGACCCCGATGTCGTGGATGTGGCGAAGCGCTTCTTTTCATTCAAAGAGGACGAGCGGATGAAGGTGACCGTCGGCGACGCCCGGCAGTTTCTCGTCCGCAACGCTGACAAGAAGTACGACCTCATCATCCAGGACGCGTACTTCGCCGACGCGCTGCCGTTCCACCTCGCCACGCAGGAGTTCTTCGAAGTGGTGAAGGGCCGCCTCAACCCCGGCGGCGTCTTCTTCAACAACATCGTCAGCGCGCTCAAGGGAGAGCGCAGCAAGATTTTCCGGTCGATTTACAAGACGATGCAGACCGTCTTCGGCCGCGTCGAGGTGTATCCGGTGTTCAACCAATGGTACGGCGACGAGGCGCGCAATAATCTGGAAGTGCTCTCCATCAACGGCACCGAGGCATTGCCCGCGAAGGAGACGCGGTTGTCACGCGCCCGGCAGACGGCGAAGACCGCGGACCTCGACATCCTGCCGCAACTGGCCGACGGGCTCTACGCGGACCGCATCCCAACCGACGACATTCCGATGCTGACCGACAAGTACGCCCCGACGGACGCGCTGATCCACCTCTGGTAGGAGCGGTTACTGCGGACCGTTGCCGGAAGTGCTCGGGTAGTTGAACGACTCTTCTTCCTCGCCCCGGAACACGGTGACGATGAATTCATCGCGTTCGTAGGGCGGCAGGTAGGACGACACGACATCCTCATCGAGTTGGCGGAGCAATTCGGCGCGCTCGCCGGGCGCCAAGTCGGACTCCAGCAGCAGGTTGGCGTGCACGGAACTGTCGGCGTAATGCAGATCCACCTGCCCGACGCGCCGCAATTCGTCCCACACCACATAGACTTCGGAACTGAGTGTGCGCAGCAGGCGCACCAACCGGAAAGTCATCCGTGCTCCTTTGGGGGCAGTATACGCTCAGGCGCGCGGGTGCGCCTGCTTGTACACTCGGCGCAGCCGCTCGGTCGAGACATGGGTGTAGACCTGCGTGGTGGCGATGCTGGCGTGACCGAGCATCTCCTGAATGGCGCGCAGGTCGGCGCCGCGTTCGAGCAAATGCGTGGCGAAGGAGTGGCGCAGCGTGTGCGGCTTGACACGGTGGCCGAGGCCGCACTGCCGCGCGTAGCGCTGGATGAGCACCCAACACATCGCGCGCGTCAGGGGCTTGCCGCGGTAGCCGGGGAAGAGGAACGGCGATGGCTCCGTGCGCGCTTTCAGGTAGGCATCGAGCGCGGTCAGTGCCCGGCGGCCGACGGGCACGATGCGTTCGCGCCCGCCCTTGCCGCGACAGCGCACGACGCGCTCCGCGCGATCGATTGCCAGTTCCGGCAAACTCACCGCCTCTGAGACACGCAGCCCGGAGGCGTACATCAACTCGAGCAGAGCCCGGTCGCGCAAGCCGCGGGGGGTCTTCGGGTCGGGCGTCGCCAGCAGGCGTTCGATTTCGGCGACGGTCAGCGTCCCGGGCAGGCGGCGCGGCGGCGTCGGGCCGAGCACCGCTGCGGACGGGTCTTCGGCGATGTGGTTTTCCCGCGCCAGCAGGCGATAGAACTGCTTGACCGCCGTCAACTTGCGCGACACCGACGACGGGCGCAAGCCGAGCCCCTGCAGCCCGCGCAGGTAGACGCGCACGGCGTCGGGCGTCACTGCGCGCGGGTCGGTGCGCGCCCGCGGGGGCAGGAGCGCCAGATGCTGGCGGAGGTCCGACAGGTAACTCGCCAGCGTGGCGGGCGAGTGGCCGCGCTCGAATTGGAGGAAGGACACGAACTCGTCCAGGGCGGCCTGGAAGGGTGGCGAGATGGCAGCGGGCATTACACCAGGTCGAGGTTGAGCAGGCGCCGCGCGTTGCGGTGCAGGATGCGGTCCTTCGCCACGGCGTTGATGTCCGAATCGCGGACCATCCCCAGCGCCACCAGCGGGTCGGTGAACGGCAGATTCGACCCGTAGACGACGCGGTTCTGTCCGATCAGGTCGACGACCGTTTTCAGCAGGTCGCGCTGTGGCTGGTGCGATCCCGTGGAGAGATATACATTCGTCCGCCGCTCGATGGCAGGCAGCATCTGCCGCCAGCCGCGCCCGCCGAACTCGGTCAGGATCAGCGGCACCTTGGCGAACTTCTCCGCCAATTGGACCACCGCCGCGATCGGCGTGCGCTCATCGCGGTGGACGATGATCGGACAAGTGTAACGCAGCAGCGCCTTGATGATGGTCTCGACATTCGCCGACATCGGGTGGCGGTCACTGGCGTCCAATTCGATCGCCGCGGCGCGAAAGTTCTTGCGCGGCATCAGGGCCGCGATGACCTCGACCGATTCATTGACATAGGCGGCGTCGAGCCACACGCACCCCGCCAGCCGCTCGTGTCCCTCGATGGCCGTCGCCAGGTCGCTGTTGCGGAGCAGCAACTGCCCGCCCTCGGCGACGGGCGGATGCACGACGCACAAATCGATCGCGACCAAGTCGAGTTTCTCGACGAGGCGCAGCGGGTCTTCCGACGGGACCGGCCACGGGCAAGGACCCAGGTGCGCGTGCAGGTCAATGATGGGCATGCGCGCGCTCCAACAGGGCGGTCAGATTGCCGCCGAAAATGCAATCCCGCTCGTCTTCGGAAATCGACGCGTAGCGGATCGGGAGCCAGGCGCTGGAGAAATACTGCAGCGGCGACCGGGACCCGAACAGCAGCCGCCCGATGCCAACCGCGTCTTTCACGATTTCCTGGGCGCCGAGCGAGCCGAGGGCATGCGTTTCGAGGTACCACTGCTCGCGGTCTTCCAGGATGGCGACGGCCTCGGCGAGGGTGCGGTAATTGGCGCCGCTGACAATGACCGGCCCCGGCACATCGGCGAGCGTGTTGGCAATGCGCGAGACCATCCCTTCGCGCGTCGCCTCGACGAGGACAATCTGGCCGAGGCGCGAGGCGGTTTCCGCCAGTCGCTGAAACGCGCGGTTCTCCGGACTCCACTCTTGCCATTCGGGATAGAAGCCGATGACGCGCACGCCCGCGTCCCACACGCGCTGCAATTCCTCGCGGCAGCCGACCCAGCGCCGCGGGTCGACGGTGCCGATCGGTTCCAGTTGCGCGTGGTCACGGCAGGCGGCCAGCGTTTCATCGTTGCCCTGGATGCAATCCACAAACAACCCCGAGGCCGCAATGGTGAGCGCCCGCTTCACGCGGTGGCGTTCGAGGGTTTCTAAGAGTGTGGGCAGCGCGGTGTCGGCGGCGCGCTGTGCCCAATGTCCGAAGAGCGTGTTGGCGTCGAAGGTGTCGTGTGCCACAGAGGGCCGAGTCTCAGTGCGATGCAACTGTCGGAGTATAGGCGGGGCTCCGCGCACGGTCAATCGCATCGAGTTGCTTGTCCGCGGCGCGACCACCTTGCTACAATGCCACTGCAATGTCCCCCAATGACAGCATCACCGGGACAGCCGCGGGCGCGGAAGCCCGGGCGCATCGCGTCAGCGAGACGCGCCGACCCGGCCTGCTCGTCTTCGCGCTCGGCATCGTGCTGCTGGTGACCACCTTCGCATTGGCGATTGCCGCCTACTGGTCGGCGCGGGGGGCGGGCAGCGATCTGAGTTATCTGCCGATCGCCGCGCAATTCGCGTTTCTCGTCGTCCTGGCGTATACCGGATCGCTGATTGCGTCAAAGGGGATCGAACTGTACACCGCCGGACAGGCCTCCGATCAGCCGCCGCATGCCTGACCTGCTCCTCGCGGTGGACATCGGCAACAGTTACACGAAACTCGCCCGCTGGCGCGGCACCGCCCTCGACGGCCCGATTTCCTTTCTGCCCACGAATCCCGATGCGACCGCGAACGAATTGGCCGGAGCGCTGCGCGATCTCGGCGTCGTTGCGCCGCACCGCATCGTGATTGGGAGTGTGGTGCCGGATGCGGAAATGGCGTGGGCGGCACTGGCGGAGCGGACCGGCGAAGTCGAACTTTTCCTCGCCCGCGGCACGACGCCGACGCCCCTCACCAATCGTTACCGCACGCCCGAGCGGCTGGGCGTGGACCGCCTGGCCGCCGCCGTCGGTGCCTGGGGTCTGACGAGTGGCGCCGCGGTGGTCATTCACCTCGGCACCGCGACGACGGTGGACGGCGTCTCGGCGGCGGGCGAGTATCTCGGCGGCGCCATCGCGCCGGGCGTCTCGACTGCGGCGAAAGCGCTGTTGCGTGACGCGGCGCGCCTGCCGCAGGACTGGTGGGAACAACGCGGCGACCGGATGGACGCGCCGCCGCGCGCTCTCGGACTGACGACGGAAGAAAGTCTTGATGCCGGGCTGGTGTTCGGAATGGCGGGGCTGGTGAAGGAACTGGGCGAGCGCGTCGCCGCCGAACTGGGCGGCGTGCCTCGTTGGGCGCTCACCGGCTGGTGGGCGCCGCTGGTCGCGCCACTGCTGGGCCGCGAAATCGCGGTCGTGCCGCACCTCATCCTCGACGGCCTGCGCCGCATCTGGTTGCACAATCGCCCCTGACCCTTCTATACTGTGCGCACCGTATGGATCGCAACCAACTGGCTCAGACCGCGCGCCGCATCCGGCAACAGTGGGACGCAAAGGACATGGCGCGCGAAAAGGCGCTGACGCTCTCCCGGGAAGTCATTCGCAACTGCGCCGACACGATCCGTGGCATCCACCGGGAGGAATACGACGAAGCCGTCGTCGCCCTCGCCGAGACCGCGAAGTTGATTGCGCAGATTGCCGACGACTTGCGCCTGCACCCGGAACTGTATTTCACCGGCTTCGTCCAGGACGCGCACAAGGAATACGCCGAAGCCCATTGCACCCTGGCGCTGATTCGCGGGGAGCCGCTCCCCATCCCCGAAGACCTGAAAGTCGAATACTCGCCGTACTTGCGCGGGCTGGGCGAGGCAGTCGGCGAATTGCGGCGGCACATCCTCGACCGCATGCGCATCGAGGAGCCGCGTTGGGGCGAGAATATGCTGGCCATTATGGATGACATCTATTACTTGATGGTCTCGTTCGATTACCCCGAAGCCATCTCCGGCGGGCTGAAGCGGGCCACCGACCAGACCCGCTCCATTATCGAGCGCACCCGCGGCGACCTGACCAACGCCCTGCGCCAACAGCATCTCGAAGACGCCATGGCGCGCCTCGAGCAGAAAATCGCCCAAGTCGAGGACCTGGCCCCCCGCTCGTAGTTGTCGTCACCCCTCTCCGTAAACGGAGAGGGGGTGGGGGCCTGCCCTTCGAAACCCGAGCACAGCGAGGGCGAAGAAGGGTGAGGTTGCTGCCACGATTTCCCCTCACCCGGCAGACTGCGCCACCCTCTCCCGTTTGGGAGAGGGAAAACCGCATCTCCCCTCGCTGCTCTGTATCATTACCGTGTGGCCCCGCTCGCCTGCGAAATTCCCGTCCCCGACATCGCCGCCGCGCTCGCCGCGCAGCCGGGCGAGGGCGCGCTCTGGCTCGACAGCGCGCTCTATCACCCGACTTACGGCCGCTATTCGTATCTGGCGCTTGACCCGTACCTGACGCTGCGTTTCCGCGGCGAGCGCATCTTCGCGCGCGGGGCCGAGCACTGGGACGCCGAGGGCAATCCCTTCCCGCACCTGGCGCGTCTGCTAGAAGAGCATCGCGTGTCACCGCTGCCGGGCCTGCCGCCGTTCGTCGGCGGCGCCGCCGGGTATCTGGGCTACGACCTCGGCCGGCATATCGAGCGGGTTCCCTCACGCGCCGCGGATGACCTCGGGCTGCCGGAGGCATGGCTGGGGTTTTACGATGTCGTCTGCGCCATCGATCACGCCGAACAGCGCGCCTGGATCATCGCCACCGGCCTGCCGGAGACCCGCGCCAGCTGGCGCGAGCGCCGCGCCGCGGCGCGCGCCGAACAGGTGCAAGCGTGGCTGGCGCGGGCCGCCGAGCGAGGCGTGCCGGAAGCCGGCCCAAGCGTGCGCGAGAGCGGGGTGGGGGAGGAGATCGAACTGCAGCGGCCGTTCTTCACCGCCGCGGTGCGCCGGGCGCAGGAATACATCGCGGCGGGCGACATCTATCAGGTCAACCTCGCCTTCCGCCAGGAACTGCCGGCGCCGCGTGACTCGCTGCGCGCTTATCAACGACTGCGGGCAGTCAGCCCCGGGTCGTATGCCGCCTATCTCGACATCGGAGAGGCGCAAATCCTCTCATCGTCGCCGGAGTGCTTCATCCAGTTGCGCGGCAATCAGGTTGAGACGCGGCCCATTAAAGGCACGCGCCCGCGCGGCGCCACGCCCACCGAGGACGCCCGCCTCGCTGCCGAATTGGCTGCTAGCCCGAAAGACCGGGCCGAAAATGTCATGATCGTGGACCTGGAGCGCAACGACCTCGGGCGCGTCTGTTCCTACGGCACCGTGCGCGTCGCCGAATTGTGGTCGGTGGAGACTTACGCCACGCTGCACCACCTCACTTCCGCGGTGACGGGCGAACTCTACCCCGGCGGCGGGCGCACCGACTTGCTGAAGGCGACTTTCCCCGGCGGCTCGATCACCGGCGCGCCGAAAGTGCGGGCGATGCACATCATCGAGGAACTGGAGCCGGTGCGCCGCGGCGTCTACACCGGCGCCATCGGCTGCTTCTCCGCCACCGGCGACGCCGACCTGAACATCGCCATCCGCACCGCCACCGTCACCGGCGGGCGGGCGTACTTCCATGTCGGCTGCGGCATCGTCGCCGACAGCGACCCCGACGCGGAGTTCGAAGAGGCGGTCGTCAAGGCGCAAGGGCTGGCCCACGCGCTGTCGCCGGCGAGGGTGCGCGTATGAAGGTGTGGATGAATGGGCACTTGGTGGACGACGCGGATGCGAAAGTGTCGGTATTGGATGTCGGTTTTCTCTACGGAGATGGCCTCTTTGAGACCCTTCGAGTCGACGGGGGATTGCCTATTCAATGGCAGGAGCACCTGGCACGATTCATTTGGTCTGCATATCAACTAGAGATTGACTTGAGGGGACAAAAAGAAGTGCTGAAAGCCGCGCTGCTTCAAACGATTGAAGCAAACAACCTGAAGGAGTGTGCGCTGAGATTGACAGTGACGCGCGGCATGTCGGCCGGATGGATACCCGGTGAAGCGGAGGGCCCCCCGACCTTAGTCGTAACGGCGCGCACACCGATCGCGCCACCTGTGGAATGGCGGGCGATCACCGTCCCGTCGCCTTTCCGCCTCGGCGCCGAATTGCCGCGCCACAAGACGCTCAATTACTTGCCCAACCTGCTCGCCCAACGCGCCGCAGTGGCAGCCGGCGCGGACGAAGCGCTGCTCGTGTGCGAAGGCCGCGTGCTCGAAGGGGCGATGAGCAACTTCTTCGCCGTCGTGGACGGCGCGCTGCGCACCGCGCCGGTCGCCGATGGCGTCCTGCCCGGCATCGTGCGGGCCAGCGTCCTCGACCTCGCCCGCGCGGGCGCTGTGCGCGTTGAAGAGCGGGCCGTGCTGGAAGACGAACTCCCGCGCGCCAGCGAGTGCTTCTGCACCAATTCCCTTATCGGCGTGCAGCCGGTGACGCGCATCGGGGGTGGGAAAGTCGGCAGCGGGGAGATTGGGGAACTGACCCGCGGGCTGCGGCTCGGCTACGAACGCATTGCTCAGTCCGGCTGAACGCGCTCCCGCCGCATCCGCTCGGGATGCAACACCCACGCCATCGTGTACACCGCATCCACCAGCCGCGGCCCGGGGCGGAGCAGCGGGTCGCTCGGCACCGCGAACACTCGGTGCTCCTTCACCGCAGTCAGCGCCTCGGCGCCGGGCAGGCCCCAGAAGACGCCGATGTCGCCAGTGCGCGCCTCGTCCGTCATGCCGGCGGCGAGGATTATGACCTCGGGCTGGCGGCGCAGGAGCGTCTCCATCGTGATGGTGTGAAAGTCTTTGCGGTCGGCGGCGAGGTTGCGCCCGCCGGCGCGGCGGATGACATCGTCCACCCAGGTCTCGCTCCCCGCCGTCCAAATCTGCGGCGCGCAACTGGACACAAATAGCACCCGCGGTCGTTCGGCCTCTGACAGCGCGTCCAGTTTCCACCGTACCTCGTCCAGGCGCGACTTGAGGTCGGCGATCAGGTCGTCGGCTTCCCGCTGCGCGCCCGTCAGGCGACCGAGCGTGTGCAAGTCGGAGAGGACGCCCGCGATGTCGAGCGGATTGAGCGCAAAGTTGACGACCCGCGCCCGGTCCAACTGCGCGAAGACGCTTGTCGGATTGATGCGCACACCGACGACCAGGTCGGCATGCAGGGCGACCACACGCTCGAGACTGGGATTCACGATGCCGCCGATGTGCTCTCGCTTGGGCGCCTCGGGCGGGTAATCGCAGTAGTCGGTCACGCCCACCACCCGCGGCCCCAGGCCGAGGGCGAACAGCATCTCCGTCACGCTCGGCGCCAGCGAGATAATGCGCTGTGGCGGCTGCGACACCCGGACCGGCCGCTTCAGCGCATCCGTCAGCGTGACCGGAAACGCCGACGCCAGCAGCGCAGCAGTGGCGACGAGCAGCAGATTGCGCTTACGGCTTGCAGTGATCACCGGCTCGCACCCCAGCGCCGCATTTAACGCGCGGGATCGCCACCACCGGGCGTCCATTGGATGTCCTTTCGTCGCGTCCACAACTCCTCGACCATCAATCGTCCCGGGTCGAGCGACTCGATGTGCCCGTCGGCGAACGCGACATTTGCATGTCCGTGATGCCGGAACGCGACATCGGGACAACCGAAGGTCATGCTCGGCGGCGAAACCGCGGGTGTTTCGTAAATCCCGAAGACGGGACTGCTGGGGTATTGGCATCCGGCGTTGCCGTAATCAATCTCGGCGTCGGCGAAGACGACCGTGCGTGCCGGCTCATCCATCTGGTCGAGCCGCGCCGCCGGCCCGGGCGGCCAGTTGAAGTTGAGCGCGAAGTCGCTGCCGATGTAGGCCCACGAATAGCCGTAGCCGGTGCCGTCGCCGAATTTGCGCTGGCCGAAGAAACTCGGGCAGTTGTTGATGGCCGAGTTCCGGAGATACGGCTGCAGAAGGCCGCGGTTGTTGTCCCAGTGGCCGGAGAAAGGCGGGTCCTCGATGCCGAACCAGAACTGCCGCGAGTCATCGAGGTATTGATAGGGCATAAAGCGCTCGTCGTAGTCGTGGGCGTACATCAGCGCCGCCATCGTCAGATTGCGCAGGTTGCTGATGCACGACACCTGGCGTCCTTTCTCCCGCGCCTGGACCAGCGCCGGCAACAGCAGCGCGGCGAGAATCGCAATAATCGCAATCACCACCAGGAGTTCAATCAGGGTGAATCCCGGCCGGAGGCGTCGCGCGCCCCCGCGACCGGAGAGGGGAGCGAACAGCATGGAACGCAGCATCGCCATCTCCTTCCCGCGAAGATGTGTGGCGTCTGCGGCTGGGGTGGTCTCCTGGCTTCCGCCGACCTACTAGCCGCGCCTTCCCGCCCTCTGCGAGGGCCGTGGCAAATGCGGCGTTCGTTGCGGTGACAGTTGCGGGGCAGCGCCGGCTTTGCACCGGCTTCCCACGAGACCAACCGCACACTGGTTTTCACCCCGAAGGGCAAGGGAATGGTACTGTCAGAGCGCCCTGGAGGTCAACGAGCAACCAGGCGGCTGGTAGAATGGCGCTGCCGGGCCAGCAAGGAGCGTCACAGAGTGAGGATGCGCTATGGCAGTCTGGCCACGATGCTGCGGCTGGGCGCGGTGGCGGGCCTGATGCTCGCCGCCTACCAGCCCGTGCACGCCCATTACGCCGTCACCTATGAGTTTCGCAGCGTCCTCGGCCACAAGGTGCATGTCGTCACCGCCGACCTGAATACCCCAGGCATTTCGGTGATGGTCGAAGTGGCGCAGGGCTTTCCCGCCCGCGGCACGAAACTCGCCACCCTGGCCAAGCAGCGGCAGGCGCTGGCCGCCGTGAACGGGGCCTTTTTCCACACCCGCACATACGAGCCGATCGGCGATGTCGTCGTCAACGGCCGCATCGTGTTTCAAGCGAAGCGGATGCGTCCCGCCATCGCCGTCACCTGGGACGGCGCGGTGAAAATCCTGTCGGCGCATGAGGTGCCCGAACTCTGGCGCGGCTATCGATTCGCGCTCGTCGCCGGCCCGCGGCTGCTCCAGAAGGGCGTGGTCACCGTCTCCGCCGAAGGCGACGGCTTCCAAGACCCGCATGTGTTAGGCACGGCGCGGCGCAGCGCGGTGGGGCTGACGAAGTCCAACAAACTCATCTTGGTCGTGGTGCAAGATAAGGTGTCGCTGACGCGCCTGGCATTGGTGATGCGGGCGCTGGGCGCCGAGGATGCGCTCAACCTCGACGGCGGCACTTCCTCCGGCCTCTATCAGGGCGGCCTGACGCGCGTTGCCGGCACGCGCAGCGTCCCGTGCGCCTTGGTCGTGACCGTCGAGAAGTGAGCGGCGCCCTGTTCGACGAGGCCGCCCTCCCGTCGCTGAACGACCTGCGTGCAGTCTTTCTCGGCATCGAGGGCGTCCTGTGCCCCCCGCGCTGGACGCTGCTCAAGCAGTCACTCCTGGCGGCGCTGGAGGCCGGGCGTCATGCCGTCGGTGAGCGCGCGTTGGAGCGCGCCGCCGCCGCACTCGAACGCCAGCCGCGCCGCGGCGGCAAGGGAATGGACCGGTACGGCGCCGACTGGGTGCGCGCGCTGTTGCGCCGACTGGGGCTCGCCGACGCCGACCAGCCGGACATCTTCGCGCTCCCGACTGCGTACACACCGGACGACCTCTATCCCGATGTGATGCCCTTCCTGGGCGTGTTGCGCACCCGCGCCATCGCCCGGGTCGTCATCGCGTTTCCGGGCGATCCCTCCCCCCACGAGGTCACGCGCCTGTTGGACATCGGCGACCAGTGCGACTTGCTGGTGGTCACCGAGGACGACGACCGAGACGAAATGAGCGCGCGCGGCGCGCTGCTCACCGCGCTGGAAGTCTGCCATATCCGCCCCGAACAAGCCGCGTTGGTCTCGGCCCAGCCTCGGCCGCTGACGGAAGCGAAGGCGTGCCGCATCCACCCCGTGCGCATCGCCCGCGAGGAGCCCAATGTGCCGGCGCTTCGGACGCTCGAAGCGCTCGTGCCTGAAGAATTGCGCGCCGCGGTCGCCGAATCCGGTCTGCTATAATCGCGCCATCACCGCACGAGGACCGGCGCTGACGGCTCAGAGCACCTTGCGTTCGACGGCACGCATCGCGGGCGTGGGCCTGCACACGGGCGCTTCGGTATCTGTCGCGCTGCATCCGGCGACGGTGGACTCGGGCGTGGTGTTCATCTCGCAACGCATCGCCATCCCCGCCCGGCTGGAGTCAGTGGTGGACACGGCACGCGCAACGACCCTCGGTTCCGACGGCGCCACCGTCCGCACCGTCGAGCACCTGCTCTCGGCGCTCGCCGGGATGGGCGTGGACAATACCCGCATCGAAGTCGACGGCCCAGAACTGCCGGCGCTCGACGGCAGCGCGAAGGAGTGGGTGGCGTTGATTGACTCGGCGGGCCTCGAAACGCAGGGCGCGCCCACTCGCCTGGTCGTTGTGGATGACCGCGTGCATGTGACGGACGGCGGCGCCCGCCTGGAGGCGGCGCCGGCGGACGCGTTTGCCGCTCGTTACGAGATTATGTATCCCGGCACGCCCGTCGGACACATGACTGCCGACTTTGAGGCGGCCGCTGACGCCTATGCCGCCGCCATTGCGCCGGCGCGCACCTTCGGCCTCAGCGAGGAAGTGGAAGCGCTCCGTGCGGCCGGTCTGGCGCGCGGCGGCAGTCTCGATAATGCCCTGGTCATCTATCCCGACCGCTACTCCAGCCCGCTGCGGCTGCCCGCCGAGCCGGCGCGCCACAAGATTCTGGACCTGATCGGCGACTTGAGTTTGCTCGGCGCCCGCCTGCAGGCGCGCATCTCTGTTGTGCGCGGCGGCCACCGCACGCACCTGCGACTGGCGCAGGCCATCCAGCACCAGGCGCGCTCGCGCGCGCACACGCAACCTCGAACGGGAGTGGGCACGCATGGACATTAAGGAAATCCTCAGCATCCTGCCGCATCGTTATCCGATGGTGCTGGTGGATCGCATCCTGGAACTGGAACCCGGACAGCGGGCGGTCGGCCTGAAGAATGTCACTGCCAACGAACAGTTCTTCGTCGGGCACTTTCCCGGCAACCCGGTGATGCCTGCCGTGCTTATTCTCGAATCGATGGCGCAGATCGGGGGCGTGATGCTATTGAGCGCTGTGGACGAGCCCGACAAGATTCCCCTCTTCACGGGTGTAGATAAGGCACGCTTCCGCAGTCCTGTCCGGCCCGGAGACCAGTTGATCACCGAGTGCACGCTCGAACATCGTCATGGTCTGGTCGGGCGGGTTCGGGCCGTAGCCCGCGTTGACGGCAAGGTCGTTGCCGAAGCGACCTACCTCTATGCGCTCGTCGACGAACTGAAGCGCCCCGACCGCCAGGACCGGACGCCCGCCGGCGCCTTCTGATGTCGCACCACCCGACCGCCATCATCGATTCATCGGCCGCCCTCGGCGAGAGTGTCGAGGTCGGCCCGTTCGCCGTCATCGGCGCCGGCGCGCAGATCGGCGACCAGACGCTCCTCGGCGCCCATGTCTCCATCGGCGACGGCACCGTCATCGGCAGCCAGTGCCGCTTGCACACCGGCGCCATCCTCGGCGGCCCGCCGCAGCACCGCAGCCATCCCGAACACCGCAGCGGCGTCCGCATCGGCGACCGCAACGAGTTCCGCGAGTATGTCACCATCCACGGCGCCACCGACCCCGAAGGCGGGACCGTCATCGGCGACGACAATTACCTGATGGCCTACAGCCACGCCGGTCACGATGTCCACATCGGCAACGGTGTCACCATCGCCAATATGGTGCAACTCGGCGGTCATGTCATCGTCGAAGACGGCGTCGTCATCGGCGGCATTCTCGGGGTGCACCAGTTCGTGCGGATCGGTAAGTTTGCGATGGTCGGTGGCCTGTCACGCGTGACGCAGGACATCCCGCCGTTCATGCTCACCGAAGGTGCGCCCGCCCGCGTGATGGGGCTCAACCGCCACGGGATGCGCCGCGCCGGCCTCGATGCCGACACCCAGCAGGCCATCAAACAGGCCTACCGGCTTATCTACCGCTCGAAACTTAATCTCGGCGAGGCGCTCGAGCAGGTGCGCCGCACGCTGCCGATGTCGGACGCGCTGCAGTATCTGATTGATTTTCTGTCCCGCTTGCAGAACGGCCACGCCGGCCGCCAGAACGACCCGATGGGCGTGCCCGTCGCCGTGCGCGAGGCGCAGCCGGCCGGCGTGCCTTCCCGCCGCGGCGAGTGACCGGCCCGTCCTCCGGCGTAATCGACGCGCCGCCGCGCTCCGTTCGTCTTTTCGTCGTCGCCGGTGAACCGTCGGGCGACCGCCACGCCGCCGCCGTCGTGCGCGAACTGCGGCACCTCGTTCCTGAATTGAAAGTCGAGGGAGTGGGGGGACAGGCGCTGCGAGACGCCGGCGCTCGGTTGCTGGCGGACAGCACCCGCTGGACCGCCATCGGTGTCCTCGACGCGCTGCGGCGCGTTCCGCGCATTGCCTGGAATTATCCGCGCATCCTGCGTCACCTCGTTCAGAATCCGCCCGACGCCGTCCTGCTCGTCGACTTCGGCGCGTTCAACGCCCGCCTGGCGCGGCGGCTGCGCACAGTCCTGACGCGCATTCTCTATTACATCCCGCCGCGCTGCTGGGATCGCACCGCCGCCCGCGGCGATTTGCTCGACCTCGTGGACGCCATCGCCACGCCGTTTCCCTGGTCGGCGGAACGCTTGCGCGGCGGACGGGCGCGGGTCGAGTGGGTGGGGCATCCGGTGCTTGACCATTGCAGCGAGGCCGCCGACAAGCCCGCTGGCAGCCCGACCACCCTCGCGCTGTTGCCCGGGAGCCGCCCGCTTGAAGCCCGGCTGCTGTTGCCCCTGTATGCCCAGGTCGTGAACGCATTGAGCGAACGCCTCGGAGGGTCACTGCGGGTGCTGGTCTGTTGGGCGCCGTCGCTGCCGGCCTGGCAGCGCGACCGGGCGCGCGCGCTCCTGCCCTCCGCCGAATGGGTGGACGGCGTGACATCGGACGCCTTGCACCGCGCCGACGCTGCCATAGTGTGTTCCGGCACTGCGACGCTCGAAGTTGCGTGCGCCGGGACGCCGATGGTCATCGTGTATCGTGTGCCGTGGTGGCAGATGCCTGAATACCAACTGCGAAAGCGCCTGACCCCACTCCCCTTCATCGGACTGCCGAACATTCTCTTGGGCCGGGCCGCAGTCCCTGAATTCCACGGCCCGGCGGCCGCCGCGCCGCGCGTCACTGACGAAGTGACGCGCCTGCTCACCCAACCGGTCGCCGCCGAGGCACAGCGCCGTGCACTCGCCGAAGTGCGCGCCGCACTCGGCACGCCCGGCGCCGCGCGCCGCACCGCCGCAATGCTGGCCGCACTGCTGCGCGAGCCGGCGCGTGTGTACCCGCCGGCGGTCGCATAGTTGATGCCGGCACGGAAAGCCCGCATTGATGCGCCCCTGGTTGCGACCAATGCCGTCCTCTCCGGCGCCGCCCCCTGGGCGCTGCCGCTCGCCCTGCGCGCCGTCCTGATGCAGCCCGACGGGTGGCGTCACCTGCCGCAACGTTTCGGTTTTTTGCCGCGCATCAGCGCGCCGCAGCGCGGCCGGATCTGGCTGCACGCCGCCGGCCCCGGCGAAGTGACCGGCGCCGCGCCGGTGATCCGGGCGCTCCTGGCGCGCCGCCCGGGCGCCGACCTGGTGGTCTCGTCGTACGAAGAGCCGGGCCTGCGGATGGCGCAGCGTCTCTTCCCCGACGCGCGCGCCCGCTTCTTTCTCCCGTTCGATTTCCTCCCGCTCGTCCGGCTCGCCGTGGCTCGCGTCCGCCCGACGCTGTGCGTCCTGATGGAAACCGAACTGTGGCCGAACTTTCTCTGGACGCTGGCGCGCCGCGGCGTCCCGGTCGCCGTCATCAATGGTCAGATTTCCGACACGGCCTTCCGCCGCGCCCGGCGCTTCCGCGGCTTCTACCGTTGGATGCTCGGCCACTTGGCGATTACCTGCGCGCAATCGGCCGAAGAAGCCGAGCGCTTTTGCGCCCTCGGCCAACCGGCCGACCGCCTGCTCACCGTCGGCAGCGTCAAGTTCGATGGATTACAGCAGCCGAACGAAACCGTTCGCGAGCGCTTGCGCGAAGACTTGCAACTGCGCGCAGACGAGCCGCTCCTCGTCGCCGGCAGCACGCACGCCGGTGAAGAGGTGCTGGTGTTGGCCGCGTTCACCGTGCTGCGCCGCCGCATCCCCGGGCTGCGCGTGCTGATCGCCCCGCGCGACCGCACGCGCGCCGGCGATGTGGCCGCGCTCACGGCGCGGGCGTCATATTCCGTCTGTCGGCGCTCCGCCCCGCAGCCCGGCGTCGCTGTCGTCGTCCTCGACACGATGGGCGAATTGGCGAGCGCGTTCGGCCTGGGAGCGGTCGGGTTCGTCGGCGGGTCGCTGGTGCCGGTCGGCGGGCACAATCTGCTCGAGCCGCTGGCGTGGGGCCGTCCCGTCGTGTTCGGGCCGCATGTCCAGAGTTTCAAAGAGATTGCCGACGCCGTGCTCGCCGCTGGCCTCGGGCGCCAAGTCTCCTCGGCGCCCGCACTGACGAAGGCGTTGGCTGCATATTTCGAGTCGCCGGAACTCCTCAGCGAGGTCGCCGCCCGCGCCCCCGAGTTCCTCCGCAGGCACGCGGGTGCCACTGAGCGCACCGTCGCTGCGTTGTTGCCGCTGCTCGCCAACGGGGTCGTCGCCCGCTGATGGCGCAGGCGCCTCCGCCGCGCACGCTGCTCCACCCGTTGCTGCGCGCAGTGCTGTACCTGGTTGCATTCTTCATTGCCCAAGTCAGCGCCGCGGTCGCCATGTTGCCGATTGCGTATGCAGTGGTCACTGCTCAGCACACCGGACCGCCGATGACCATCGAACAGGCAGGGCAGGCAGTCGCCGACCTGGCGACATCCCCCATCGGCCTGACAGTGGCGACGGTGGCAACGGCACTGATTGTTGTGGCGACGACGCTGGGGTTTCGCGTGCTGTTCGACCACCGCCCGTTTCGCACGCTCGGGTTCGAACGCATCCCTGGCTGGGTGCGCCAACTCGCCTCCGGCGTGTGCTTGGGACTGCTGTTCAATGGGCTGATGGCGGCGGTGTTGGTCATCAGCGGTCACCTGACGGTGGGAGGCATCTCGCCCGAATTTTCGCTCTCGGGGCTTGGCCTCGGCGTCGTGTTGTTTGTGAGCGTCAGTCTCTTTGAGGAAACCGCTATTCGCGGCTACCTCCTGCAAGTCCTTGATGAGTGGCGCGGCATCCGCTGGGCGGTCGCGCTCAGTACCCTCATCTTCGCCGCCGGTCATATCGCCAATCTGTTCCTGCACACCGACCAGAAGACCGGCGCCTTCACGCTTGGAGGGATCACCGACCCGCTGCAGGCGGCCTCCGGGATGGTCGTCATCTTCGCCGCGGGATTGCTGTTGGCATACTGCTTTGTCGTCACGCGGCAACTGTGGCTGCCCATCGGACTGCATTTCGGCTGGAACTTCGGGATGGGGTCGCTGCTCGGCTTTCCGGTCTCCAATGTTCCGATCCCATTCCCAACGCTCTTCAAAGTGCAGCCGACCGGCCCCAGTCTCCTGACCGGCGGCGCCTTCGGCCTGGAGGGCAGCGCGCTGGCTTTGCCCGCGATCCTGGTGCTGGCACTGTGCGTCCACCTGCTCGCCCGTTGGATGCACACGCCGAGCGCGTCACCGACTCTCTAGCTCCTGCCCTGCCTGCTACACTAAACACCGAAACGCACGCGTGCCTTGGCTGGAGTGCCACGATGAGTGCCTGGGAAGAGACCCGCCCCCGCGGTGAACGCGGCGAAGCCTCCGGGCCGCCCCCGGAAGGCCTCGGCGCCCTCGATCTCTTGCCGCAAGTGGGAGCCGCAGCGGTGTTGAACGACATCGGCCGCGCTTGGGTCGAGGCCGTCCGCCGCCACCACGGCGTGCTGCTCGCCGTCGGCAGCGGGGCTGCCGAGACGGGCATTCTGTCGTTCGCTCGCGACCTCGTCGCCGCCGGTGCGGTCTCGGCCCTGGCGCTGCCAATCGAACTGGCCCTGGCCGACCTCGGCTCCGCCCTGACCGACGAGTCGCCGCACGGCGGACGCACCCGCGCCGCGGCGGCCGAAGTTGCTCGCCTGGTGAACGCGGCCTTCGCCGAGTCGCCCGAGCGCGGGGCCGGCGAGGCGCTCCTCGCCCTGCTGGGCGACGCCCCGCGAGCCGGGCGCAGTCTGCTCGGCGCCGCTCGCGCGGCCGATGTGCCCGTTACGGCGCACGGCGCTGTCGGCAGCGAGCGCTATCAGCAGCACGCCGACTTCGACCCCGCCGCCACCGGGCAAGCGTTTGCGCGCGACGCGATGCGCCTCAACGAAATCATCCGCCGCCTGGGCGAGCGCGGCGTGATCGTCCTCGTCGGCGGCGATGCGCTGATGGGGCAGATGATTGCGCGCGCCGCCGAACGGGCCCGGGCGCAGTCGCAGCTGGCTTCCGGATTGAGCACCATCGCCATCGGGCGCGCCCCGGTCGCCGGCGCCGCGGCGCTCAAGCAGATTGCGACCGCCCAACGCGGCCGCCATCTGCTAGTGGACGCGCCCGAAGAGATTGCCTTTGCGCTCCTCGCCCGCGCGCTGGAAGGCGTCTTCAAGGGCGGCGGCCGGCCGCCGTCGGAAGGGCCGATCACGGCCTCGGGCATTTCCGCCTTCTTGAAGACCGCGCCGCCGGCCGATACCACGCCGGCACGCGCCGCCGCGCGACCCGCCGCGCCTCCCGTGACCGCGGCCGCACGACCCGAGCCCGCAACCCAGACGGCGCGGGCCGAATTCAGTGAGGAGCAGATCGAAGAATCGCGCCGGCGCTTTCGCTTGGGCAAATCGCTCGCCTCGCGCGGGCAGTATGATGAGGCCGTCGTCGCGCTCGAACAGGCGGTGCAGATTGACGCCGGCCTGCTCGACGCGCGCAAACTGCTCGGCGATCTGCTGCGCCAGCGTCAGGACTTCCGCGGCGCCATCGAGCAGCATCAACGCGTGCTGGACGCTAATCCGAACTCGGCGCAGTCGCTCACCGCGCTCGCCGCCGATTTCATCGCCGTGCGGGAGTATGGCCGGGCGGTGGCGATGTGCAAACGGGCGCTGGCGCTCGAACCCGACAATGTGGACACGGTGTTCTATCTGGGGCTGGCGCACTTCCACCAGGCCCGCTCCGACTGGGCGCTCGACCATCTCCAGCGCGTCGTCAACGCCCGGCCCACTTGGTCGCCCGGGCTGTACTATTTGGGCCTCGTTCTCGAGCAGGGCAATCATTTCAAGGACGCGCTGCCGCGCCTACGTGCCGCCGTCGAGCACGCCGAGAACGACGGCCAGAAAGGGCGGGCGCTGCGCGCCATCATTGAAGTCGGCGTGCGCGCCGGCGACTACGCGATGGCTCGGCAGGCCTGCGAAGAGGCGTTGCGCCTGACACCAGACGACGAGGAGTTGAAGCGCCGACTGCAAGAAATCTCGCAGCACGCCGACCGCATCAATTGGGCGTGAGCGCGGCGGGGGAGGCAGAGGAACGCAATGGCTGAGGCGGGCATGGTGCGTCAGGTTGCCGGCGGCGAAGTCGAAGAGCGGTTCGTCGCGTTGTTGTCGAATGCCGCCGCGGTGCGGGCGGTGGCGGCGGTCGTCGAGGGCACGCTCGGGCCCAAAGGGCTCGATTGCATGCTGGTGGACCGATTCGGCGATGTCACCATCACTAATGACGGCAGCACCATCCTGGACAAGATCGACGCCCAACACCCGGCGGCGCGGCTGCTCATCAGCGGCGCCCAAGCGCAGGACCGCGAAGTCGGCGACGGCACCACCACCGCCACCGTCCTCGCTAGCGCCCTCATTACGCAGGCCGTCACGCACGCCGGCCGCGGCGTCCCCATCACCAAACTCGTCGAGGGCATCCGCCTGGGCATCAGCACCGCCGTCGCCGGTCTGCAGCGCCGGGCGCGCCCCATTGCCGGCCTTGATGACCCGCTGCTGCGGGACACGGCGGTGATCGCCGCCCGCGGCGACCAGGGGATCGCCGACCTGGCCGTGGACGCCGCCCGCCGCGTCGGCGCCGACACCCTGAAAGACCCGACCTACCGGCTGGCCGATTGGGTCGTCGCCAAGGAAGGCGCCAAGGACGAAACTTTCGGCGGCGTCATCGTGGACCAGGAACCGGTCAATGTGCAGATGCCGCGCAGTCTGCAGAATGTGCGCGTCCTGCTGCTCGATGACCCGCTGGAGCCGGAACCGCTCGACGGCCAGGCGATGGGCACCGAGATCGGCTTCCGCCGTTACATGGAATTGCAGGACGAGTTCCGCAAGTGGCTCGACACCTTGCAGAGCGCCGGGATCGGTCTGGTGGCCTCGACCAAAGCCGTGGCCGGTGAGGCCGAAGAGCGGCTGACGCAGGCCGGCATCATCGCCACCCGCCGCTTGAGTCTGCGCGAAATGGAGCGCCTGGCGGAGAACACCGGCGCCCGGATTCTGAAGCGCGGTTCCCTGAAGCGCCCGCTTGCCGAACTGACGCAGTTCTTGGGCACGGCTGCCGATGTCAGCGCCGATCAGGAACTCGACCTGCTGCGCGTCACCGGCGCCGGCCCCAGGCCCGCCGCCACCATCCTCGTCGGCGCCGCCACGCGCCAGGTGCGCGACGAGCGCGAGCGCATTGCCGTGGACGCCGCCTGGGCGGTGCAGCAGACGGTAAAGGGCGGAGTGCTCGTCGGCGAAGGCGCCGCGGCGCTGGCGGTCGTTCCTGAAGTCGAGACCGTGAAGAGTAAGGCGGGCGGGATGGTCTCGTATGGCGTGGACTGTGTTATCGAGGCGCTCAAGACCCCCATCAGCCGCATCCTCGCCAATGCTGGGTTCAACCCGTTGGAGAAACTCGAAGAGGCGACGCGGGCGCAACGCGAGCACGGCGACACCTGGGGCATCGACACCGATAGCGGCGAACCGACCGATATGGCCGCCGACCATGTTTTCGATCCGGCGCCGGTGATGATTTATGCGCTGCGCACTGCGGGTGAGGTCGCCGAGGCCATCCTGCGCATCAACACCATCATCAAGAAGCGGGAGGTGGCCCTCACCGGGCCGCCGCCCCCGCCTCCGCCGGCATGACGCACCCCGAAGACGACCCGGGAGCGCACGGCGCCGGCGGCGCCGACGCCTCGTCACTGCTCGAGACGCCCGAGGCGCGCGCCGAGCGCCTCGAGCAGGAAGTTGCCGAGCTGCAACGGTCACTCGACCGCGCCCGCGAAGACGAATTGCGCCTGCTCGCCGACCTGGACAATCTCCGCAAGCGCTCCCGTCAGGAAGTCGCGGAGGCCCGCGCCGCCGGTCGCACCGAGGTGATTCGGGACCTATTGCTTCTGCAGGACGCCGTGGAGCGGGGGCTGGCCAGCGTCGGCGAGGGGGGGACGGTCGAGGCGCTGGTGGCCGGCCTCCGCCTGATCGAAAAGGGCATCGGCGACCTGCTGTCGCGCCACGGCATCGAGCGCATCGCCAGCGCCGGCCAGACCTTCGACCCTCGCCAGCACGAAGCCGTCGGCACCGTCCCGGCCTCCGCTGAGCACCCCGACCACACCATCGCCCGGGAAGTCCGCCCCGGCTATCGCCTGCGTGACCACATCCTCCGCCCCGCCCAGGTCATCGTCGCCACCAGCGAAGCCAGTTGAACCAGGGGGGCAGGCATCTTGCCTGCCACGAGATGCGGGAACCGCCCCAGGCCCCTCTCCCAGTTCGGGAGAGGGGTGGCGAAGCCGGGGTGAGGACGACGCTGGCCCTGCGCGTCGCATGCGAACCCCAGTCATCATGCCACATGAGGCGGCTTGCTTGCTTCCCTGTGGATAACTTGCTTGGCAGGTAAGCAAGCGCCGAGTAGCATTCGCGTAATTCGCAGGAAACCCACACGGTTTCCCCTGAGGATGGTCTCGGCCTAGTGGATTACGCGTTGACCGGTGCGCGCGGCACCCTCGACAATGCGGAGTGGACATGGGGTGGGCCTGGAGCCTCTCTGTCCTCCCGCCGCAATGCTGATGATGCACCCACCCGGTAACCCGCCGATGTGCTCCAGCCGGGGATCCACCGCGCGGTCGGGCCCACCCCAGGCCACCTGGGAGGCGAGGAATGATGAGATTGGAAAAGCCGGACCTGCAGTTGGAAGCACGCATCAAAGTCATTGGCGTCGGGGGCGCCGGCTGCAATGCGGTCAACCGCATGATCGAAGCCGGGCTCCAGGGCGTCGACTTCATCACCTGCAACACCGATGAACAGGCGCTCGTCCGCTCGCTCGCCGAGACGAAACTGATTCTCGGCAAGACGGTCACCCGCGGGCTCGGCGCCGGCGGCGACCCCGAACTGGGTATGCGCGCCGCCGAAGAAGACCGCCAGGAAATCAAAAATCTCCTCGAAGAGTCCGACATGGTGTTCATCACCGCCGGACTCGGCGGGGGTACCGGCACCGGCGCCGCGCCGGTCATCGCCGAACTGGCGAAAGACCTCGGCGCGCTGACCATCGCCGTCGTCACCAAGCCGTTCGCCTTCGAGCGCGGCCGCCGCATGGCGGTCGCCGAGCAAGGCCTCGAACGGCTGCGTGACAATGTGGACACCCTCGTCGGGATTCCGAACGAGCGGCTGCTCGGCGTCGTGGACGACCGCGCCACGCTGCTCGACGCGTTCCGCATGGCCGACGAAGTCCTCCGCCAGGGCGTGCAGGGCATCTCGGACTTGATCCTGGTGCCCGGCCTGATCAACTTGGACTACGCCGATGTCAAGACCATCATGAAGGACGCGGGCACCGCGTTGATGGGCATCGGCACCGGCAGCGGCGACAACCGCGCCGTGGACGCCGCCCGCGCCGCCATCTCCAGCCCCTTGCTCGAGACGACGGTGGAAGGCGCCAGCCGCATCCTCTTCAACATCACCGGCAGCGAGAACCTGACGCTCGCCGAAGTCGAAGAGGCCGCGCAGGCGATTTCCTCCGCTGCCGACTCCCGCGACGCCAATGTCATCTTCGGCGCCGTGCTCGACGAAAAGATGGGCGACGAGGTGCGCATTACCGTCCTCGCCACCGGCTTCGACCGGATGCCGCGGGTCACGGTCGCCAAGGCGGAGAAGGGTCACACCTCCGACAACGACCTGGAAATTCCCGCCTTCTTGCGCAAGCGCTAACAGGTTCCTGTCCCGCCTCCGAAGCCCAGGCCCCGACTCTGTCGGGGCCTGGGCCCTTTTACGGCAGGGAACCGCGCGTCCTGGGCGAACCGTTGAGTGGAGTGGGGTGGGGCACAGCGACCATGGCGCTCGGCCACGCAGAAGGGAACCCGAACTCGTGAACTGGACTGCCGCGCACGACTGCCCGCCGGAGTGCACCAATGAGTGAGCCGCTCGACCTGCTCGCCTTCGGCGCGCACCCCGACGATGTGGAAATTGTCTGCTCCGGCCTCGTCGCCAAGATGGCGAAGATGGGCTACCGCGTCGGCGTGTGCGATATGACCCGCGGCGAGGGCGGCAGCCGCGGCACCCCCGAGCAGCGTGTGGCGGAGTCCGAGAAGGCCGCCAAAGTGCTGGGGCTGACTGTGCGCGAGAACCTGAAACTCCCCGACACCCACTTGCACGCCGACGCCGAGGGCTACAAGGCCGTCGCCGCTATCATCCGTAAGCATCGCCCGTCGGTCGTCGTCGCCCCGCACTGGGAGGATGTCCACCCCGACCATGTGGCGACAAGCCAGCTCGTCACCCACGGCTGCTACATCGCCCACTTCCGCAAACTCGCCGCCGACGGCGACGAACTGCACATCCCGCACGCCATCATTTATTACCTGCAGCGGGTGCCCGTGCTGCCCACTTTCATCGTGGACATCAGTGAAGTCTTCGACAAGAAAATCGAATCGATCGCCTGCTACGAGAGCGTCTTCGGCCCCGCCGAGGTGCTGCCCGCCACCGACACCAGCGGCGGCCCCAAGACCATCAACCGCCGCCTGGCGGATTTCTCCGAGGTCAACGCCCGTTATTGGGGTTCGCGCATCAACGCCCGGTATGGGGAGGCGTACCTGTATCGGTCGTTCCTGCGCATCGATGATCCGGTCTCGTTCTTCAAGCAGTTGCCGACGCGGCGCTGAGAGGGGCAACGCAATGGCCGTCGCCACACTGGATCCCGTCCTCGACCACCTCGAGAAGCACTGGCAGGCGGGCATCGAGACGCTGAAGGAGTACTGCGCGCAGCCGTCCGTGTCGGCGAAGGGCGAAGGGCTGACTGAGTGCGCCGACCTCTGCGCCGAGATTATGCAGCGCGTCGGCGCCGCGACGCAGATTCTGCCGACCGACGGCGCGCCCGTCGTCTATGCCGAGTTCCCCGGTGACAGCGACAAGACGCTGCTCATTTACGACCACTACGATGTCCAGCCGGTCGAGCCGCTCGACGAATGGGACTCGCCGCCCTTTGAACCGGCCGTCCGCGACGGCAAACTCTTCTGCCGCGGCTGCGCCGACAACAAGGGCGACACCATCGCCCGCCTCACCGCCATCAAGGCCTACCTCGACACTGTCGGCTCGCTGCCCTGCCGCATCAAGTGGATGATCGAAGGCGAGGAAGAAGTCGGCTCCGTCAACCTGGAGCCGCACATCGAAAAGTACGCGGACCTCTACGCCGCCGACGCCTGTCTCTGGGAGGCGGGCGGCGTCGACCCCGAAGAGCGCCCGGTCGCCGTCCTCGGCGCCAAGGGCATCTGCTCTGTCGAACTGCGCTGCACCACCGCCAACACCGACCTGCACTCGTCGTGGGCGACGCTGATCCCGAACCCGGCCTGGCGCCTCGTCTGGGCGCTCGCCACGCTCAAGGGCGAGGACGAGCGCTGCCGCATCCCGGGCTTCTATGACCGCGTCCAGCAGCCGACCGCGGCGGAACTGAAGGCGCTGGAGAAAATCCCGTTTGACACGGCCTACTACATGCGGGAGTACGGCCTCGACCGCTTCCTCTTCGACGAACCCGCAGACAAGATGCGCATCCGCCACCTTTACCAGCCCACCTGCACCATCTGCGGCCTGACTACCGGCTACCAAGGCCCCGGTTCGAAGACTGTCCTGCCCAAGACCGCCTCGGCGAAGATCGACTTCCGCATGGCGATGGACATGGACCCGAAGGAGGTCGTGCAGCAGTTGGGCAAGCACCTCGACGCGCACGGCTTCTCGGACATCGCCATTACGCCCTTCGGCCTCGAAGGCCCGGCGAAGACGCCGATTGACGACCCCTGGGTCGGCCTGTGCGAGCGCGTCCTTCGTGAAATTTACGAAACGAACCCAATTGTGATGCCGACGATGGCGGCCACCGGCCCGATGGCGCCGTTCCGGCACATCCTCAAAGTGCCCATCGTCTCCTTCGGCATCGGCTATCCGGGCAGCAAAGGCCACGCCCCGAACGAAAACATCCGCCTCAATGACTTCCGCCGCGGCGCGAGGGCCGTCGCCCGCCTGATTCACGAGTTCGCCCAGAGCGGGTAGCGTAGTTCTGCCTCACCCCGGCTTCGCCACCCCTCTCCTGTAAAGAGAGGGGATTGAACTTGTTTGGCCCCCCTCCCCTTACAGGAGAGGGGGACGGGGGGTGAGGCCGCGTTGACTCCCCTCCCGCCCCTGCTACCATCGCGGCGGAGATTGCAATGGCCACGGGCGCGGCAGCACGGACGGAAACCCTCGGCTCGCTGAAGACGGCCGTCGTCGGCGTCGGCGCCGTCGGGCAACTGATGATTGCACTGCTGCGCGAGCGGGGCGTGCCCGCCGACCGGCTGCGCGTCCTGGCGCGCAGCGCGCGCCGGGTGTCGCTGAATGGCGACACCTTCTCGGTCGCGGAAGTGACGCCCGACGCGTTCGACGGACTGGATTTCGCCTTCTTCGCCGGCGGCGAAGACAAGGACAGTCATTTCGGTCCCATCGCCGTCGTGCGCGGCGCCGTCGTGATTGACAACGGCGACGCCTTCCGGATGGAGCCGGCGGTGCCGCTGGTGGTGCCTGAAATCAACGCCGCCGACCTGGCGCGTCACAAGAGTCTGATCGCCAGCCCGAACTGCTCCGCTATTCAACTGGCGATGGTGCTGGCGCCGCTGACGAACCTGGCGCCCATCCGCCGCGTGGTGTGCAGCACTTACCAGTCGGTGTCGGGGAAGGGGAGGGCGGCGCTCGAACGCCTCGATGCCGAAGTCCGCGCCGTGGTGACCGGCGAAGCGCTGCCCGCCGACTCGCCGTTCGCCGAACCTATCCTCGGCAATCTCGCCTGCGACTGGCCGGTCGTTGAGGGCGGCCACACGCGCGAGGAAGTGAAGGTGGTCGCCGAGACGCGCAAGATTCTCGGCGCGCCGCTGCTGTCCATCGCCATCAACACCACCCGCGTTCCGGTGCCGAACGCCCACGCGCAAGCCGTCAACATCGAATTCGAGCGGCCGGTGTCGCCCGACGCCGCCCGCGCAGCTCTGGCATCGTTCCCTGGAATTCAGGTCACCGACATTTTCCCGTCGCCGCGCCTGGCCGACGGCACCGACGCGGTCTGGGTCGGCCGCCTGCGTCGCGACGACAGCGTCGCGCACGGCCTCTGGCTGTGGAGCGCCTGCGACAACCTGCGTAAGGGCGCCGCGCTCAACGCCATCCAAATCGCCGAGACGCTGCTGGCTCGGGGCCTGCTGCCGCGATGAGCGCCGTGCCGCTCGTCGTGCAGAAGTTCGGTGGGCGCTGCCTCGACACTGCGGATGCCGCCGCCCACAGCGTCGCGCGCGTTCTGCAGGCCCGCGCCGCCGGGCTGCATCCGGTCGCCGTCGTCTCTGCCCTCGGGCGGAAGGGGCAGCCGTATTCGACCGCGGCGCTCGTGCAGCTCTTGACTGAAGTCAGCCCGGACATCGAGCCCCGCGCCCTCGACCTGATGATGGCCTGCGGCGAAATCATTGCCGCGGTGCGGATGGCGCACCTGCTGGCGGCGCGCGGCGTGTCGGCGGTGGCGCTCACCGGCGGGCAGGCGGGCATCCTCACCACTCGCCGCTTCGGCAAGGCGCGCGTGACACTGCTGAAGGCCGACCGCATCGCCGAGTGCTTGAGCGACGGCGTCGTGCCCTGTGTCACCGGCTTTCAGGGCGTGAGTGAGGTCGATCACGAAGTGACCACGCTCGGCGAGGGCGGGAGCGACTACACCGCCGTCGCGCTGGCGCTCTGGTTGCGGCAGCGCTCGCCGCTGCGGGCGCTCGGCGAGGTGTCGATCGAGCGCGTCGAGTTTTACAAGGAGGCGCCCGGCATTCGCACCGCCGACCCGCGCAGCGTCCCCGAGGGCATCACCACCGACCTGATTCCCGAACTCACGCACGCCGAAATGGAAGAGGTCGCCCGCTACGGCACGCGGGTCTTCCAGTTCGAAGCCGCCCAGGCGGCACGCGAGGGTGACTTGCCCCTCGTCTTCCGCGCCGTGGACCCGGCGGTCGCCGACGAGACGCGCGTCGCGCCGCGCCGCGCGGCCGCGCCTGGAACTGCGACCGCCGTGCTCGACCTCGCGAATCTGGCCTGCTTCACCCTGTCGCCGCGGGCGGGTGTCGTCGCCCGCGAGCGCGACCTGCGCGGCTGGGTGCACGCCTGGCTGTGGGAGGAGCGGGGCGTCTTGCCACTGTTTTTCCCCGGCGACGACGGAGTGGCCTTCGCGGTTCGCCGCGAGCAATACCGCGACACGCCGGCCCTCGTCGCCGAGGCCTTCCAGGGAACCGGCATCGAGAGCCACGCCTGGGATGACACCGTGGCGCTGGTCACGCTGGTCGGCGAGGGGCTGCGCGGCAAGCCGCGGGTGGTGGTAGATGCGGTACGCAAGGATCTCGCGTCCACAGGGGTGCCGGTGCGCGCACTCGAATCCAGTGATTTGTCCGTGCGCGTGCTGGTGCCGGAAGGCGAACGCCAGCGCACCGTTGGCCTACTGCACGAGGCATTTGTGCGCGGCAAGCAGCCCATGAAAGAGAAGGCCTATGACCGCCGATGATTTGCGCGGGGTGTTCATTCCCCTAATCACGCCGTTCCACGACGGCAATGTGAATGCGCCCGTCCTCGAGAAACTGGCGCTCGACTTGCTCAACGACGGCGTCGCCGGCCTCGTGCCGTGCGGCACCACCGGCGAGTCGCCGGTCCTCTCCGGGGACGACCGCCGCGAGGTCATCGAAACCTGTGTGCAGGTGGCGGGCGACCGCGGACTCGTCATCGCCGGCACCGGCTCCAACAGCACCGAGACCACCATCCGCCACAGCCGCGACGCGAAGGAAGCCGGCGCCGATGCGCTGCTCGTCGTCGCGCCCTACTACAACCGCCCGAATCAGGAGGGCCTGTACGCCCATTTCAAGGCCGTCGCTGAAAGCACCGACTTGCCGATCATTCTCTACAACATCCCCAAGCGCACCGGTGTCAACATCGACGCCGACACCGTGGCCCGACTGGCTAAGATTCCGAACATAGTCGGCATCAAGGAAGCGAGCGGCGACCCCAATATGGTGATGGACATCGTCGCCCGCACTGACGACTTCGCCGTCCTCGCCGGCGACGACCATATGGTTTACCCGACGCTGGCGCTGGGCGGCGTGGGGACGATCGCCGCCAGCGCCCATGTCGCTGCGCCTGAATGGGTGCGACTGGTGCGGCTATGCGAGGACGGCCACTGGGATGAGGCGAGGGCTCTGCACTACCGCCTGCTGCCGCTGGCCCGTGTCCTCTTCACCGAGCCCAGTCCGGCGCCGCTGAAAGCCGCGCTCGAAATGCTTGGCTATGCGGTCGGCGAGCCGAAGTTGCCGCTGGTGCCCGCCAGCGGCGCCTGCCGGGCGCGCCTACGCACGGTGCTTGCCGGACTCGGCCTGGCGGTCGCCGCGGCGTGACCATTGCGGTGGAAGCAGCGGACCTGCTGGCGGAGATCGCCGCCGGCGTCCGGGGCTGCACGCAATGCCGCTTGCACGAGAAGCGCACTAACGCCGTCCCCGGCACCGGCCCGCACACCGCCCGCGTACTCTTCATCGGCGAGGGCCCCGGGGAGCAGGAGGACCGCCGCGGCGAGCCGTTTGTCGGCGCCGCCGGGCAGTTCCTCGACGAACTGCTCGCCTCTATCGGCCTCGACCGCGGCCGCGTCTTCATCACGAATGTCGTCAAGTGCCGACCGCCGGGCAACCGCGACCCGCAGCCCGATGAAATCGCCGCCTGCCGGGAATGGCTCGACGCCCAAATCGCCTTGATCAGTCCTGCGGTCATCTGCCCACTTGGGCGCCACGCCCTGACCTCACTAGTGCCGTTGCGGCTCTCCATCTCACAGGTGCACGGCCAGCGGCTGGAGCACGGCGGGCTGACCTTCTTCCCGCTCTTTCACCCTGCCGCGGCGCTGCACAACGGCAGTCTCCGTCAGACGCAATTCGACGATTTCACCGAACTGGCGGCGTATCTCCGAGAGCAAGGGCTGCTGCCATGAACAGTCCATGTGGACGACCGCTTTGACGGGTACGCGGCGCGTGGCTATAATTCCGCAACTCAGTTGGCTGGCCCCGTGAGACCTCATGGTGACCCGGAAATGGCAAGTTCACTGACGGTGGATTCGCCCGAACTGTTCGGCTCGGAACACACCGAAATGCTCGGTCGTGGCCGTGCCGTTCGGCGCGTGTATGGCTTCGATGAGGTCGCGCTCGTCCCCGGCGCCGTCACCGTTGACCCCGCGCTGGTTGATCTGTCCTGGTCGCTTGGCGGCTTGCATCGCCCGCTGCCGGTCCTGGCGTCGGCGATGGACGCCGTCGTCAATGTTGAATCCGCTGCCTTGCTCGCCCGTCTTGGCGCACTCGGCGTGCTGAACTTGGTCGGCGTCACCACGCGATACGACGACCCGGCCGCGGCGATCGCGCGCATCGTGGAAGCCGCCGACGCCGACTCGGTCAGCATCATTCAGCAGGTCTATAGCCAGCCGGTGCGCGACGATTTGGTGGAGCGCCGCGTTGCAGAACTGCGCGCCGCGGGGGCGCCGGTTGCATTGGCGACGCCGCCCGCCTATGCCGAGCGCTGCGCCGACATCCTCGGCCGCTCGGGCGCTGATGTGTTCGTCATCCAAGCGACGGTGACGACCGTGCGTCACAAATCCAAGAATTACTCTCCGCTCGACTTCCGCCGGCTGCGCGGGCGTCTCGATTGCCCGCTGGTCATCGGCAACTGCGTCGCCTACGAAGCGGCGCTCGACCTGATGGACATCGGCGCTGACGGATTGCTCGTCGGCGTCGGGCCGGGCGCCGCGTGCACGACGCGGCAAGTGCTCGGCGTGGGCGTCCCGCAGGTGACCGCGATAGCCGATTGCGCCGCCGCCCGCGAGGACTTCGACGTGCGCTCGGGGCGGCGGGTCAAGATCATCGCCGACGGTGGCATCCGCACTGGCGGCGAGGTCTGCAAGGCCTTCGCGGCCGGTGCCGACGCCATTATGATCGGCTCGCCGCTCGCCGCCGCCACCGAGGCCCCGGGACGCGGCTACCAGTGGGGGATGTCCACCCCCGACCCGGCGCTCCCGCGCGGCACGCGCATCAAGGTGAAGAGTAGCGCCTCGCTCGCCACCATCCTGACCGGCCCGGCGCACCGCGATGACGGCACCCACAACCTGATGGGCGCCCTGCGGCTGGGCATGGCGACCTGCGGCGCCGCCACTATTCAAGAAATGCAACAAGTCGAAATGGTGATCGCCCCCGCCCTCGCCACGGAAGGCAAGCACTTCCAGCGGTCGGGATGAGCGCCGTCTCCACGCGCGAGATACTCACCGCCCCCCTGACAGCGGCGACGCGCCCAGATGAGATGGTGGCGGTGCTCGACTTCGGCGCGCAATACAGCCAACTCATCGCCCGCCGCATCCGCGAGGCCCATGTCTACTGCGAAATCCTGCCGCATGGGACGCCGCTCGATGAACTGAAAGCGATGGGCCTGAAGGGTATCGTCATGTCCGGCGGCCCGCGCAGCGTCTATGAGCCCGGCGCCATGCAGGTGAGCCCGGAGATCTTCACGCTCGGCATCCCCATCCTCGGCATTTGTTACGGGATGCAGTTGATGGCCCGCGAACTCGGTGGTGTCGTCCGCGGCGGCGAGCACCGTGAGTACGGCAAGACCGAATTGGAAGTGCTCGACGGCAGCGACCTCTTCCGCGGCCTCAACCCCAGTCTGATTTGTTGGATGAGCCACGGCGACCTGGTCGAAGAGGCGCCGCCTGGTTTCACCGTCACCGCCCGTACCGCGAACACGCCGGTCGCCGCGATGTCCAACCGCGCCCGCGGCCTGTATGGCGTGCAGTTCCATCCCGAAGTGGTGCACACGCCCTGGGGTTCCGACCTCATTCAGAGTTTCCTCAAGGAGGGCTGCGGCTGCCAGGGGCTGTGGACGATGGAGTCGTTCGTCCGCGACACCATCGATGTCATCCGCGAAGGGGTGGGGGAGGCGCAAGTCGTGTGCGGCCTGTCGGGCGGCATCGATTCCGCCACGACCGCGGCGCTGGTATCGGAAGCCATCGGCGACCAGTTGTACTGCATCTTCGTGGACCACGGCCTGATGCGGAAGGGTGAGCCGGACGAGGTCACCAAAGCGTTCCGCGACCGCTATCAGTCACACCTGATTGCGATGGATTCCACTGATCGGTTCCTGCGCGCCCTGCGGGGCGTCACCGACCCGGAAGCCAAGCGCCGCATCATCGGCAACGAGTTCGTCGCCGTCTTCGAAGATGAGGCGCGCAAGATCGGCGCAGTGGACTTCCTGGCGCAGGGAACCCTGTACCCCGATGTCATCGAGAGCGGCACCGGCTCTGCCGCCGTCATCAAGACCCACCATAATGTCGGCGGCCTGCCCGAAAAGATGAACCTGCGCCTGATCGAACCGCTGCGCAACCTGTTCAAGGACGAGGCCCGCGAAGTCGCCCGGCAACTCGGCCTGCCGGAGTCGATCACCTGGCGCCAGCCGTTCCCCGGCCCCGGTCTCGCCATTCGCGTGTTGGGCGAGGTCACCCGCGAGCGCCTCGAAGTCCTGCGCGAGGCGGACGCCATCGTGCTTGACGAGATTGTGAAAGCCGGCTGGTATCGCCGGCTGTGGCAGGCGTTCGCGGTGCTGCCCAATGTGCAGAGCGTCGGCGTGATGGGCGACCAGCGCACCTACACCGACACCGTGATTGTGCGCGCCGTGACCAGCAACGACGGCATGACCGCCGACTGGGCGCGCCTACCGTATGAAGCCCTCGAGCGCATCAGCAATCGCATCATCAACGAAGTGCCTGGCGTCAACCGGGTGGCGTATGATATAAGTTCCAAGCCGCCGGCCACCATCGAATGGGAATGAACGCGGGGTAGGGGAGGGCGCTGAGACTCGCCATGCTGGAACTCGCCGCACGCAATATGCTCGACGACATCCGCGAAGTGCTCGTCACCGAAGACCAGGTGCGGCAGCGCGTCGCGGATCTCGGCGCCGAAATCTCCAAGGATTACGCAGGCAAGGAACTGGTCCTGGTGTGCGTCCTGCGCGGCGCGGTCGTGTTTCTCGGCGACCTGATTCGCCATATCACCATCCCCCATTCGGTGGATTTCGTCGCCATTTCGTCCTATGGGCCGCATACCCGCTCGTCGGGGGTCGTGCGCATCCTCAAGGACCTCGACGACAGCGTCGAGAGCAAGTATGTCCTCATCGTCGAAGACATCGTGGACACCGGCCTGACGCTCAATTACCTGATCGAAATGCTGCGCGGCCGCAACGCCGCCAGCGTCAAAGTGGTGGCCTTCCTCAACAAGCCCACCCGGCATAAGATTGACATCCGGCCCGACTATGTGGGGTTCGAGGTGCCCGACGAGTTCGTCGTCGGCTACGGGCTCGACTATGCTCAGCGTTACCGCAATTTTCCGTTCGTCGGCGTCCTCAAGCCGGAAATCTACGGCGGGCGCGAGACGCCGCCCGACGAGCCGGAGGCCTGACGATGGCCACGGCCGAACGCGTCAACGACGGCACCATTGTCTTCCGCCTCTCCGGCCTGAAGGGCTGGGAACGGAAGGGCGATGAGCTGGTGAAGACCTACAAGTTTCTAGACTTCGCCACCGCGATGGAATTCGTCAACCGCGCTGCCGACCTGGCGGAGCGCGCCAATCACCATCCCGACATTCTCATTCACTGGCGGACGGTGACGCTGACGCTCTCCACCCACAGCGCCGGCGGCATCACCGACAAGGATTTCGACCTGGCCGCGCAACTTGACCAACCGGTGCCCTTGCCCGGCGGGCCGAAGCGGCTGTGAATCAACGGAGCGAATTCGTGGTATACTGTTAACGGTCGCTCGTAGTCTTCTTCGTTTCCCGCAGTGAAATCCACGCCGCCGTGCTTTGCCTTGCGGCAGCCCACTTCCGAAGGTAACCATGCCCCCAGACCGAGAAGGAACCCAAACCCGCTCACGGCGCCCGATGCGCGACCGGGAACGGCCCCCGCAGAACCTGCCCGAACCGCCCGGCCCCGCCATCCCGCTCGCTGAATTGCGGGAGAAAACACTCAAGGAATTGAAGGCCCTCGCCGAACAGGCGGGTGTCGAGGACTACGCTACCAGCGATAAGACCGAACTGTCGCTGCGCATCCTCGCCGCCGAGGCCACCCAGCAGGGCACCCAGTTTGTCCGCGGTATCCTCGAAATCATGCCCGAGGGCTACGGCTTTCTGCGCGTCCGCGGGTTCCTTCCCAGCCCCGAAGACATTTATGTGTCGCAGAGCCAGATCCGCCGCTTTGGGCTGCGCACCGGCGACCGCGTCGCCGGCGTCATCCGGCCGCCGAAGTCCAGCGAGCGCTACAGCAGTCTCCTGCGCGTCGAGGCGGTCAACAACGATCCGCCCGAGGTCGCCCGCGCCCGCAAGAATTTCGATGAATTGACGCCCTGCTATCCCACCGAGATGTTCGACCTCGAGACCGACGCCAAGAACATCTCCGGGCGCTTCATCAACCTGATTGCGCCTATTGGCCGCGGCCAGCGTGCCCTAATCGTCTCGCCGCCGAAGGCGGGTAAGACGACGCTGCTCAAGGTCATCGGCAACAGCATCAAGAAGAACTCACCCGAGACGCACCTGTTGGTCTTGCTGGTGGACGAGCGCCCGGAAGAAGTGACCGACATCAAGCGCTCCCTGCCGGGCGAGGTGATTTCCTCCACCTTCGACGAAATGCCCGAGCACCACATGCGCGTGCAAAAACTCTGCCTCGAACACGCCAAGCGGCTGGTGGAGCAGGGGAAGCATGTCGTCATTCTGCTCGACAGTCTCACGCGGCTCTCCCGCGCCTCGAACCTGACCGTCACGCCGAGCGGGCGCACGCTCTCCGGCGGGCTCGACCCCGCGGCACTGCACCGCCCGAAGCAACTCTTCGGCGCCGCGCGCAATGTCGAAGAAGGCGGCAGTCTCACCATCGTCGCCACCTGCCTGGTGGACACCGGCAGCCGCATGGACGACGCCATCTTCGAAGAATTCAAGGCGACCGGGAACATGGAACTCGTCCTCGACCGCACGCTCTCCGAGCGCCGCATCTTCCCGTCCATCGACATCAAGCGCTCGGGCACTCGACACGAAGAATTGCTCCTGCCCGAAAAACAACTGCGACGCGTCTGGCAACTCCGCCGCGTCCTGAACGCGCTCGAAATCGCCCAGGCCACCGAGATGCTCCTCACCGGCCTCAACAAGACCGATTCGAATGAGGACTTCCTCAACTGGGTCGAGAAGGAGCTCACCACCGATGACCGACGCTGAGGGCGACGCCGCCCCCGCTCCGCGGCCCGAGCACGAAGTCGAGGTGATGGGCGTTTTCACCTCGGACGAAGACAACCAGCGCGCCTTCGTCCTGCTCCGCGACGCCGCCAATCGCTCCATCCCCATTGCCATCGGCCCCTGCGAGGCGCTCGCCATTCAGATGGTGCTGCAAAAGAGCGCGCCGCCGCGGCCGATGACCCACGACCTCATCCACAATGTGCTGGAACGCCTGCAGGCCACGCTCGACCGCGTCGTCATTGATGACCTCTCGAACCAAACCTTCTATTGCACGCTCTGCCTTTCGCGCAACGGCGAAGCCCTCCGCGTCGACTCGCGGCCAAGCGACGCCATCGCCATCGCCCTGCGCTGCAGCAGCCCGATTTTCGTCTCCGAAGACGTCATCTCCGAGGCCTCGATCGAAGAAGAGCCGCCGCCCGACGCTGATATCGAACCCGAAGAACCCGACGACGACGAACCGGCCTGACCCCGGAGTATCGCAGGCCGCCAGGCCTCTTCCGTTGAACATCTTCATCTAGCCGAATGACATCTTCCCCTGACCCCTTCGCCGCCATCGCCCCGTTCTACGACCAATTGATGGCGGATGTCCCCTACACCCGCTGGGTGGACTACGCGTTGACGCTCTTCGCCGCCGCGGGCGGCGACGGCAGTCGGGCCGTGGACTTGGCGACCGGCACCGGCAATGTCGCCCTGGACCTGGCCGAGCGGGGCTTCTCCGTCGTGGGCGTGGACTGCTCGTTGCCGATGTTGCGCGAAGCCGCTCGGAAGACGACCCCGGCGCACGGGCACGTCGCCTGGGCCTGTCAGGACCTGCGCCACCTCGGCCTGGCGCCGAGGTTCGATTTCGCGGTCTGCCTGTACGACAGTCTCAATTACCTGGCCAGCCCCCGCGACTTCACCGTCGCCCTGCGCCAGATCGCCGGCGTTCTGCGCCCGGGCGGATTGCTCGTCTTCGACCTCAACTCCATCCACGCGCTGGAAGCGGAACTCTTCACGCAGGAAGACCTCGATCGCCGGACGCCTGTCCGCTATCGCTGGACGAGCCGCTACAACCGCAAAGTCCGCGTGTCCGTCATCGAGATGCGGTTCTGGCTGCCGCCCGACGGCCGGGAAGTCACCGTCACGCACCGCCAGCGCGGTTATGAGATTGCCGAAGTGACCGCTGCTCTCAAGACCGCCGGCCTCGACTGCGTGGGCCTCTATGACGGCACCGGGCTCAACCCGCCCACCGACGAGACCGAACGCATCTACTTCGTCGCCCGCCGCCCTGAGTAGTTCCTCAAAATCATCAGTCCGGTGGGAGCGCAGATCGCAGTCCCCTCTCCATGACCATGGAGAAGGGTACGCGAAGCGGGGGTGAGGTGAATATGTTTCGTCATCCAGCGGCAGTGGTTGTCTTCGCCCCTCTCCGTGAGACGGAGAGGGGCTGAGGGTGAGGTCGCCGTTGTTCCCGCCTTGGGGGGCAGGCACTTTGCCTGCCAAGTGACCTACGGGCAAGCAGGCCATGAAGCACCCGGGCTTGGGTCGCTTCCCGCGCCGACCCTGAAGGGTCGGCAGCAAATCGATTGCTACTTCGGCGGCTCGCTCGGGTCCGGGGACAGCAGCCAGTCCCAGAAACTCTTCTGCTCCTGCAGGCGCTTCTTGTCCGCTTCGGTCATCGGCGGCGTGCCCGGGATTTGCTGGTTGAGCAGGTCTTGCAGGTTCACCTGACGCGCCTGGCTCTGTGCTTTGATGACTTCGCGGAGCATGTCTGTCCGTTGCTGAATGACCGTGGTTTGGTACTGAAGTTGCGCGATCTGAGTGGCCAGCCGGTCGATCTGCGCCGCCGTCCGATACTGCGCCCGGGCAAACAGGATGGTCAGCCCCAGGTTGCCCGCCACCAGCAACACAATGGCAACCTGATAGATGAGCAGTTGTTTCAGGAAGGATGCGCTCCGGCCGGCTCCGTTCATTCCTTCAGCAGTTCGAGATCGCCCTCCCCTTTCCCCCCCGGCCGATGGAGTGGGGGAGGCGGCAACGCGAAAAGCCAGTGTCAGGTGTAAGCGAAAAGTGTGAGAACACGAACATGCTCGAACACATTTCGACCGCGTGTGCCGCCGTGCTCTCCCTCACAGCCAGGACACTTCACGCCTGACACTTGACACCGCAATTCGGCCTGGCGCCTCGCCCCAAACCCGCCGAAACCTAGATTTGACATAAGGGATATTATCGGCAGTTCAAGTATTCACACAGACGGGGCCTTCAGGCCGGGTTTGTGCGCCTCTGGGGCCGGACCTACCGGGGCTGCGCGAGGGTGCGCTTCAGGGCGTCGATCGTCGCCACGGGATACGGATCGACTTGGCGGAGCGCGGCCAGGTACAGCGACACGAAATCGCCGAGGACGATGCCTTCAAGCGTTTGCAGGAGCGCATGGCCGCCGCCGCACAGGGCCTCATGGAAAGCGCCGGCCCGGGAGCGCACCAGGTCGGCGGTGAACTGCGCCCGGATGCGGGTGCGCGCGTCTTCGGTGGCGCTGCGCAGAAGGACGACAGCGGTCTGCTTGGCCTGGTCGGCCGGCAGGTCCCACCCGACCACCTCATTGTGGTTGAGTTCTGGCAGGCGGTGGTGGCTGGCGAGTACTTTGGCGTTTTCGTTGAGTTGCGTCCGCCAGCGGTACGCGGCGACCGCCAGGGCCGCCGTGCCCCCATAGATGATGGGGAATCGGTTCAACAGGTCGCCGGCAATGCGCTTCGCTGGGTTGGCGGCTGCGGGCACGGAGATGCCGAACTTCCGCTCCGCTGCTTCCTGGTGCCCGATGGACTCTTCAAGCAGCCCATCGCCCACCGCGATGGCGCCGACCCGGCGCAACACCCCCAGCAGGGCGAAGAGCAAGTATCCCAGCGCCGCGCGCGGCGCCAGCCCGCTCGGGACCGTCACGACCGGCGCCTTCGCCCGGCGTGCCTCGTCGGCTAACTGTCCGCCGGTCGCAATCACCGCCGTCCGGGCGCCGCGGCTCAGCGCCAACCGATAGGCCGTCAGCGTCTCCTCGGTGTTCCCCGAATAACTGACCGCGCAGACGAACGACTCGCCGTCCACGCCGCCCGGCAGGCCGTAGCCGCGGATGACTTCGAGGGGCGCCGTCAGTTCGTCGGCGAGCGCGGCCCGCACGACATCGCCGCCGATCGCCGACCCTCCCATCCCCACGATCAAGACCCGCTGCGGTCGCCAACCGCTCGGCGGCACGAACGACTCGGCTGCCATCAGGCCTATTCGGGCGTGTTCGTGCAGGCGCGCCGCCGCCCCGAACAGATCGTGCGTGTCGAGCGCGCGCAGCGCCGCCGCGTCGTCGAGTGGGGCGGTGGACAGAGGCGGCTCCCCCACCCCGCCGCTAGTCGGTGACGAAGGGCAGGAGCGCCAGTTCGCGCGCCCACTTGATGGCGCGCGTCGTGCGGCGCTGGTGCTTGGCGCAGAGACTGCTCTGCCGCCGGCCGCGGATCTTGCCGCGGTCGGCCAGGAAGCGGGCGAGGATTTCGGGCTTCTTATAGTCCGGTTCGCCGACGCGCTCCGTGCAGAAATAGCAGACGCGCCGCCGCATCATCAGGCGCCTACCGCGCCCACCGCCGCGCCGGTCGCCGCGGTCGTCGTCGCGGCCGCCGTTGCGGCCGCCGCGTCCACCGCCGCCTCCGTAGGAGGGCCGGGGCCCGCGGGTTTCACTCTCTGCGGGGGCCGGCGTTGCCGGTGTTCCTGGTGTCTCGAATTGTTCTTCAGTCATCGCTTAGTCCTGGAACGGATCCGGCCAGTCCGGCTCGGGTTCGCTGCCGCCCCCGCCGCCGCCGGCGGGTGCGCTCGGCTCCGCCGCGGCGCGGGCCGCAGCGGGCTGCGCCTCGGGACGGTCGCCCTTGGGCCGGTCCAGCCCCTTCACATTGATGGCTTGCACTTCCGCCGTCCGCCGCTTCTCGCCCTCTTTCGTCTGCCAGTCGCGAATCTGCAGGCGGCCATCCACCAGGACCATTCGTCCCTTGCCCAGGTAATTACAGCAAAACTCGGCGGCCTGGCGCCAGGCGACGATGTCAATGAAGTCCGTCTCGCGCTCGCCCTGCTTGTTGGTGAACTGGCGGTCTACCGCAATCCGAAAGTTCGTCACCGCGATCCCCTGCGGCGTGTACTTCAGTTCGGGATCCGCCGTCATCCGGCCGACCAACACGATGTGGTTGTACATGCCTCCCCCTCCCTATCGCTCCGTGCAGAAGACTCGATGCCGCAACACTTGGTCATCGAGGCCGAGCACGCGATTGATTTCCGTCAGTACCGGCGGCTCCGCCTTCACCCGCATCAGGATGTAGACGCCATCCGTCTTGTGCGCGATGGGGTATGCCAGGCGGCGCCGGCCCCACTGGGTCACTTCCTCAACCGTGGCGCCCTGCGCCTCGACGGTGCCCTGGAAGCGCTGCACGGCTTCCTGCACGGCGTCGTCCGCAAGGCCCGGGTCGAGGATGTACACCACTTCATATCCTCTCACGGGTACTCCCTCCCCCGGTCAACGGCCCCGCACGCAGGCGTGGGGGCGGGAAGGCCTGTCCGGCCTACACTCCGGGCGACCGCCATTCTATCCGAAAACCTTTCTTGACGCACGCGGAGCGTCCGGGGTATATACACACACGACCGCGGGCGGGACTAGCTCAGTTGGTAGAGCGCCAGCTTCCCAAGCTGGAGGTCGCGGGTTCGAGACCCGTGTCCCGCTCCAGTTTCCTCGCTCCGCGAGGGAATTGCCCTTCGAAGCCCCGCTGTGTGGGGCGAAGCGGGGCCGACCCGATCCCCTCTCCTGACAGGAGAGGGGTGGCGAAGCCGGGGTGAGGCCGTTCGAGCGCCCCGATGCGATTGGTTAGGCCGGGTAGCCAAGTGGTAAGGCGAAGGTCTGCAAAACCTTTATACGCGGGTTCGATTCCCGCCCCGGCCTCCAATGCTACACTCCCCCCGCATGGGCACGCCCCCTACCCTCTCCGTCGTCATCCCGGTCTACAACGAAGCCCCATACCTCGCCGAGGTCATCGCCGCCGTCAAGGCGACCGGCCGGGCCGGCGAAATCTGGGTGATTGATGACGGCTCCACCGACGACACCGCCGCCATCCTGGCGCGCTACGCCGGTGACCCGGTCGTGCGCACGCACCGCCTCGAGCGCAACTCCGGCAAGGGAGTCGCCCTGCGCGCCGGCTTCGCCCGCGCCACCGGCGATGTCGTCCTCGTCCAAGATGCGGACCTGGAATACAGCCCCGCCGACTACGCGGCCCTCCTCGCCCCCTTCGAGCAGGACGCCACGGTCGTCTACGGCAGTCGCTTCCGCGGCGTCTGCGAGGGGATGCGCTGGCCGAATCTCGTCGCCAACCGGATCCTGGCGTGGCTGGCGAATGTCTTGTATCGTGCCGGTATCACCGATGAGGCCACCGGGTACAAGGCCTTCCGGAGAGACCTGCTGCAGTCGCTGCCGCTCGAATGCCGGCGCTTCGAATTCTGTCCGGAAGTGACGGCGTTGGTGCGGCGGCGCGGGCACCGCATCGTCGAGGTGCCGATCCACTACCGCGCCCGGACGGTGCAGCAGGGCAAGAAGATTGGATGGACCGACGGCGTGCACGCGGTCTGGACGCTGCTGCGCTGTCGCTTTCGACGGTTGCCTGACGCTGCGGAGAGGAGTCCGAGGTGAAGCGTGTGCTAGTCGTGCTCATCGTGCTCGGCGCCCTGGCGGTGTTCGTCGTCGCCATCGAGCAGGGGTTCATCAAGACCAAGCCGGGGATGCGTCCCGTCAAGGTCACTTGGGTGGCCACCGGCTACAACGGCACGCAAGTGAAGCCCTACTGCATGCTCCACGACTACCCGCTCGACCGCGTCACGCTCACTTGCCCGGAGACCGGCCACGACCTGATCTGGGAGGTGTCTGTCTGTCCCATCTGCGGCGGCACCGGCAAGACGACGCCTGTCGGCGGCGGCGCCGAGATTTCGTGCGCGGCCTGTGGCGGCACTGGGCGCGTCGGCGAGACCGAGGCGCGACAATATCAGGAGATGCTCAAACTGCGCGAGCAGTCGCCCACCAAGCCCTAGCGCGCCGGAGTGGCGAAACTGGCAGACGCAGAGGACTTAAAATCCTCTGACCCGTGAGGGTCGTGGGGGTTCGACTCCCTCCTCCGGCACCACGCACATCGCTTTCGATTTGCGAAAGGGTGGATGTCAGGTCCCTCTCCCAGTTCGCCTGCCCCTGCCGGGCACAACCGGCCAGGGGGAGAGGGGGGCCCTGAGCGCAGCGAAGGGGGGTGAGGACGACTTCCCGACTCCCTCTTCCGGCACCATCAACTACTCCGACAGCGCGTTCCCGCCGAACGCGATCACAATGACAGTGATGATTCCCAGCACCGGCAGCCACCAGCCGAACACCATCGCTGCAAGCGTCTCCGTTCCCGCCACCGGCGGCGGCCAACGGCTGCTGCTGCGCATCCACCACCACCAGATCACCATCACCACGCCGCCAGTCTGCAGCGCACGCGCCGCCCACTTCTCGACCTGCATCGCCTGCCAGGCGACCAGCGCCACCACCACCGTCAGAACGATCGTCAGCAACATCCGCCCGCCGAGGACCAGCGTCGCTTGCGTCGTCAGCGCCGCGCGGGCGCGCAGCAGCACCGCGTCCGCCTGCATGAAGGTGTACGCGACGAAGAACGCCGTCGCCAGCCACAGCAGCGCGAACACGCGCACCGACACGACGCGCAAGCCCAGGTGCCAACTCCAGCGCTCGCCGCCGTGGTGGCGCTCCGCCGCTACCGACGCCGCCGCGGCGCGGGAGAGTTCCCGCGCCACCTCGCCGCCGAAACTCTCCGGCGCCGGCTTTGTGCCCTTCCGGCGCCCCGGTTTCGGTTCGAGTGCTCTGTCGATGTCGTAGGGCTTCTTGTCCATGAGAATGCAACCACGGTAAGCGTATCACTCCGGCTCGACGCACGCTTCATCCGTTCCCTCTCCCAGTTCGGGAGAGGGTGCCCTGCGTAGCTCGTTGTGTGAGAGAAGCAGGGCGGGTGAGGACGCAGTTGTCTTCCCCCCTCTCTCACTTGCGGGGGGGGTGAGGACGGTCGTCCCTCTCCCAAGTACTTGGGAGAGGGACGGGGGAGAGGGTTACTCTCCTCTCCTCACAGGAGAGGGGCTGGGGGTGAGGCCGTCCAATCCCCCTCACCGGGCCTCCGGCCACCCTCCTTCGCCAAGGCTTCGGACGGCAAGCCCTCTCGTGTTTGGGAGAGGGACAGCGCATCTGCTACCTGCCCTCTTTTCCCTCTCCCTGTTCGGGAGAGGAACCCGAGCGGAGCGAGGAGGGTGAGGGGGACTTGGAGGGTGAGGCCGGGGGGAGGGGTTGCAATGTGTTACCGTCTAACTCGCCGATGCCTCCCCCACCCTACATCAATCCGACCGATGACGAGCTGAGCGCGCTGCTGTCGAGTTCGCGGACGATTGCCGTCGTCGGCCTGTCGGACAAGCCCGACCGCCCCAGTTACGGCGTGGCCGCATACTTGCGCGCCGCCGGCTATCGCATCATCCCGGTCAACCCGCACCTAACCGAGTGGCAGGGCGAGCGCGCTTACCCCACCGTCTCCGCCATCCCCGAGCGCGTCGACATCGTGGACATCTTCCGGCGCTCCGAATTCGTGCCCGAGGCCGTCGCCGACGCCATCGCCTCCGGCGCCCACACCGTCTGGATGCAACTCGGCGTCATCAACGAGATCGCCGCCCATCGCGCCCACGAGGCCGGCCTGACCGTCGTCATGGATCGCTGCATGGCCGTCGAACACCGGCGGCTGCTTACCACAAAGAGTTAGTTCCCGCTCGGCGCCGGCGGCACCGCCACCTCGAACAGCGCCCCGCCGCGTGCCGCGATGATCTTTTCTCCGGACGGATGCCATGCAACTCGAATTAGTTCGCCCGGGAACGACCCCTCATGCACTGAATGCATCCCACTGCCATCGGGCCGAATCAGCAGTACTTGCGATTTCTTGCCAAGGGCCTCGGCACCGGTCCCCGTTTGCGACTGAAAGAACGCAATCCAATCCCCGCGCGGCGACCACTGTGGGTCGCTGCTCCCTCGTGGCATTTCCTTCATGCCGACGAAATCCGGTGGGTCGCCCTCGCCGAGCATGAACATTGCCGGTCCCCACGGCGGATCAAAGGTCATAGCGAAGTGGGCCGCCGAGGTCGCAGCGCTAGTGCGTCGAACATCGCCGGCCTCCCGGTATCCGGTTACCTTCCGAATCCGGCTCGCGGGGTCAGTCGGCACCCAGTACGCAGCAAACGCTCCCCCCGGGACCACCGTTGATCCTACCTTCTGTGCCTCTTCGAAGAGTGCGACCAGCCCGCCATCGTCTGACCGCCACGCCGGGGGGCGTGCCCACGCGAGTCCGTGAAAGAAAGAGCGAACGAGCATTCCGTCCTGGCGGAAGATCAGCACGCCCGCCGTTGTCGAATTCCCAGTAGCCGGATGTGTGACCGGATATGCGACATACTCCCCATTAGGCGACTCGACTCCTAACCGCATGGTGACCGCTTGCGGCGTCGCGAACGGGAGCGGGGCTGCCGTCAGCGTCAGTGTCCGGGTGTCGAAAGTAAGCAGCTGGTCTGGCATCCAATTTCGAACGAGTCCGTTATCGCGCTTCCAGAACCACCAACCCGCCATTCCGGATGGCACAATCGGCCCGACAACGAAATGCTTGTCCCTCCAAAGCGCCAGGCGCTGCCAACCGCGCGCCAACCCGCGTAATGCGGGCGCACGCTTCGAGTCTCTCCAATCGCGAAGGCAAGTGAGGAGAAACCGTATCCGATCCTTCCAATCAGCGCTCGGGGCGAGTTTTCTCAGTGACGGCCTGCGAATCACCAACAGCGCCTGAGATCCGTCAGGCGAATACACGAGCTGGTCAATCTCGGTTCCGGGGATCACCGCCACCGCCCCCGGCGGCATCGGGATCGGCGCAAACCACCACGCTGCACCAAGTGCGAGAATCAGCAACACTGGGATTGCGACCGCGAGAAACGCACCCCGCAAGTACCACTTCGGCTTTGCTCTGGTCGTCACTGCCTCCCCGCCTCCCTGCCTCCCTACTCTAATCTGCAATGACCGCGTCCGCCTCGATCTCGACCAGCATCTGCGGGTCGATGAGCCGGCTCACTTCCACCAGCGTTGTCGCTGGCCGGATAGGCCCGAAGGTCTCGGCGTGCGCCCGCCCCACCGCCTCCCAGTCCGCTACATTCGTCACATACATCCGCGTGCGCACCACATCTTCAAACCGCGCCTCCAGCGCGGCGAGCGCCTTCCCGATGTTCTTGAGGGTCTGCACGGTCTGCGCGTAGGCATCCCCCGCCCCGACGATGTGCCCCTGCTCATCCGTCGCCGTCGTCCCCGTCACATATACGAACGGCCCCACCCGCACCGCCCGCGAATACCCGACGATCGGCTCCCACTTCGTGCCGGACGAATACTGCGTCCGTTTCCAGTCATTCATGGGAGCAGTTTACCTGTACACCCCTCTCCTTACAGGAGAGGGGCTGGGGGTGAGGCCGTCCCTTGCCCGGCCCTGAACGGCCGGGCTCATGACCACAAAACACTGGCGGGCTTAAGCCCGCCCCCTGCTCGCCGGCATAAGCCTGGGAGTTCAGCCCCGGGCGCGAGGCGCCCGGCACTGAAGTTCCGGGCTGAATCAAATCCAGTCCCTTCGGGACTGCCGGCTGAACCCTCTCCCCGACCTCCGGTCACCCCTCTCCCAAGTACTTGGGAGAGGGGACGGGGGAAAGGGTTACTCCCCCTCTCCGCTCGTCGGAGAGGGGGCTGGGGGGAGAGGGCGTTTCCGACGTACTACGCACTACGCACGACTTACGCCTTCCCTAATACGCCTTCCCAAACACCGCCCGCTCCTTCGCCTCCCGCCCGCAGCGGACGCACTTGCCGGGGCCGCCTTTCTGGTCGAGCGGAATGCAGCGGTTGCTCGCCTTCGTCTCGCGGGCGATTTCCTGCTCGCACTCCTTGTCACCGCACCACCATGCCAGCGCGAACCCGTCCTCGACGGCCTGCTTGAACTCGTCGTAGGTCTTCGGCTCGTGCGTGTGCGCATCGCGGAAGGCGCGGGCGCGCGCCAGCAGCGCCGCCTGCAATTCGTCGAGCAGCGCCGTCACCGTCTCCGCGATGCCCGCCACCGGCACGAACCGCTTGCCCTCCTTGCCCGGCACATCGCGCCGCGCCAGGACGACCTGCTGCTTCTCGACATCCTTCGGCCCGATCTCGATGCGCAGCGGCACGCCGCGCAGTTCCCACTCGTTGAACTTCCACCCGGGCTTGAATTCATCGCGGTCGTCGCAGTGCCAGCGGACGCGCTCGCCGAGGGCGGCCTTCAGCGCCTCTGTCGCCGCCATCACTTTTGCCCGCTCGGCGTCGTCCTTGTAGATGGGCACGATCACCGCCTGCGTCGGCGCCAGCCGCGGCGGCAGGATCAGCCCCTGGTCGTCGCCGTGCGCCATAATGATGGCGCCGACCATGCGCGTGCTGACGCCCCAACTCGTCGTCCAGCAATGTTGCAGTTGGTTGGTCGCGTCGAGGTACTGGATGTCGAACGCCTTCGAAAAATTCTGGCCGAAGTAGTGCGTGGTCCCCATCTGCAACGCCCGCCGGTCGCGCATCATTCCCTCGATGCTGCTGCTCGACTGCGCGCCCGGGAAGCGCTCCAGGTCGCTCTTCCGTCCCGCAATGACGGGGATCGCCGCCTCGTTCTCGGAAAAATCGGCGTACAGGTCGAGAATCAGCCGCGCCTCGGCGCGTGCCTCCTGCTCGGTCGCGTGCGCGGTGTGCCCCTCCTGCCAGAGGAACTCCGTCGTGCGCAGGAACAGGCGCGTGCGCAGTTCCCAGCGCACCACATTGCACCACTGGTTGTAGAGCAGCGGCAGGTCGCGGTAGGACTTGATCCACTTCGCATACATGTGCCCGATGACGGCCTCGCTCGTCGGCCGCACCACCAGCGGCTCCTCCAGTTTCTCGCCGCCCGCATGCGTGACCACCGCCAGTTGCGGCGAGAAACCCCGCACATGCTCCGCCTCTTTCTCGATGAACGAATAGGGGATGAAGAGCGGGAAGTAGGCGTTCTGGTGCCCCGTCGCCTTGAAGCGCCGGTCGAGCGCCGCCTGGATGTTCTCCCACAGCGCGAAGCCGTACGGCCGGATGACCATGCACCCGCGCACCGGCGCATAGTCGGCCAGTTCCGCCCGCTGGATGACATCCGTATACCAGCGCGCGTAGTCCTCGCTCTGCGGCGTAATCGCTTCGGCCATTGCGCTCTCCCCGTCGAGCGTTACGGCGCTGAGTGTAACAACTGCCGGAAGTCCCGCACGCTCTGCGGGCTGTGCCCCGCCCAGTGGTTGTTCCAAAACGCAAAGACCCGCCCGGTGTTGCGCACCAGATTGCGGATGCTCTCCAGCCACTCGGCGTGCTCACATGAGCGGTCGATTTGGATGGCGTCGAACTTGTTGATGCGGTCGCGCCGACCGAGGAAGCGCACATAGGCGAAGTCCGCCGTCACCGGCAACGCCGGTGACGGCGACCCCGAGCGACTCGTCCCGAGCGAAGCCGAGGGAAGTCGAGGGGCGGCGCCTTGCGCCCCGACATCCGCCGCCCCCGCCGCCAAGCACACCCCCCGCTCCCGCAGCATCGCCTGTGTCTCCTCCGTCGCCCACGACCGATGACGGAACTCGATCGCATACTCCAGCCGCCCGCCGTCGGGCCGTTGTCGCGGCAGGCGCTGCAAGAACTGCGCGGTGCGCTCGAAATGCGCCGCCCGAAACGACGGCGCCATCTGAATCAGCATCGGCCCGAGTTTCTCGCCCAGCAGGCACATCCGCTCCAGGTACAGCCCGACCTCGGCATCGGCGCCGTGCAGTTCCTTGTCGTGCGTCACCACCCGCGGAAACTTCGGGGAAAACAGGAACCCCTCCGGCGTCTTCGCTGCCCAGCCATTGACCATCGCCACCGCCGGGATGGCATAGAAAGTGCTGTCGATCTCGACGCAGTCGAACTCCTGGGCGTAGAACCCGAGTTGCTGCGCCGCCGGCAGCCCCTTCGGATAGAAGGTCCCGTCCCAGTCCTTATAACTCCACCCCGCACACCCGAGCCGGATGACCGGCGCCGGCACTACGCCGAAATGCCCCGCGCTGTGAGCAACGCGATCACCGCGGCGCGGTCGTGCTTGCGTGCCATCGCCAGCGGAGTCTGGCCGTCATCGCTGCGCGCGGTCGCGTCGGCGCCGTGGTCGAGCAGAAACGCCGCCAGGTCGGTCTGCCCGCTGTCCGTCGCCAGGTGCAGCGGCGTCCACCCGCCCGCCGCCCGGGCGTTCACATCCGCCCCCCACTCCACCAGCAACTTCGCCGCCTCGCCGCGGTGCCCGGCGCACGCCGCATGCAGCGGCATGTTGCCGTTCTCGTTGCGCGACAGCGCCCGCAGGTCGGCGCCCTCATTGATCAGCAGGTGCATCGCCGCCGTGTGTCCAAGGAAGGCGGCCAGGTGCAGCGGCGTCCAGCCGTCGTAACTGTAGGCCTTGACCAGTTCTGCGTCGTCCTCGAGCAAGTGCCGCAGCGCGTCCGTCGCGCCCGCCGCCGCCGCGGTGAACACGGTGTGCTCGGCGCCGGCGGCCAGGAGCGCCTCGGTCACTGCCCCGGCGCCCGCGTAGATGGACCAAATCAGCGGCGTCTCGCCGCGGTCATTGCTGGCGCGGGCAAGCCCCCCGTCGCCGGCGAGCAGGCCTCGCACCGCCTGCAGGTCGCCGGCCCGGGCGGCGTCAATGATGGCTTGGGTCGTATCCGTCGTCACCATCGTGCCCACCTCCCCGCCTGCCTCTTCGCCGGCTCCGGCCCGCGGCCTGCCGGCACCCGTTGGGGGCTGGGAACTTTCCACTTCCGGGACGCGTTGACATAAGCAATTAGAGCTCGATGAGGGTGGGAGGCCTTCCCTACCAAGTGCCGCCAGGGGGGCCTTCCTCTTTTTTGTGCCCCCGGAAACCGGCTCCCCAACTGCCTGCTGCCGTCTTCCGCAGTGCTAGACTCCCCCCATGCCCCGCCTCCCCTCCCGCCTCTGGCTGATGGCCGCCGCGCTGCCGGTCGGCGTGGCCTTGGTGGTGATGGCACTGGCGGCGCCGCGCCCGGCCCGCCACGCGGAAGCGGATTGGGAGGCGGGCCGCGCCCTGTTCATCCGCAACTGCGTCACCTGTCACGGCCCTGACGGGCGCGGCGATACTGTTGAGGGCAAGCGCCTCGCCATTGTGGACTTGACCGCGCGCGTCCCGAAGCGCAGCGACGACGACCTCCGCAACACCATTCAGAACGGCGCCATGGGCATGCGCGGTTACGACTTCACCGAGTCCGAAATGACGCGCCTGCTCGGCTTCTTGCGCACGATGGGCGACATCGGCGCCGGCTATGCCGTGTTCGCGCAGAACTGCCTCACCTGCCACGGACCCGACGGCAAAGCGCAAACGACGAAGGGCCTCGCCAACAAGGCCGCCGATCTGACAATGGCTATTCCCCGGCGCACCGACGCCCAACTCCGCACCGTCATTGAGAGTGGCAAAGAGCTCATGCCGGCCTGGAAAGCGCTCCTCTCGGAGAAGCAGCGCGCCCAAGTCGTGCGTTATATCAAGACCCTGCCGCCCCCAAGAACACCGCCTCAGTAGGGCGGCACTTCCTAATGCCGCCATTGCACCCCACCCCGGAATGGGAATTCCGGGGCTACCGGCTCAAGAGCGCGTCGATCCCAATAGTGAGCCCCGCCAGCGATCGCACCATCCGAATCGCCAGCAGCACGCCCGGCACGAACGCCTCGCGGCTGGTCGTGTCGTGGCGGATAGTGAGCGTTTCGCCGGGGCCGCCGAACAGCACTGCCTGATGCGCCACCAAGCCCGGCAGCCGCACGCTGTGGATCGGCACCGCCGCGCCTCCCCCACTCCGCGCCTGCTCAATCCGATCGGCCGTCAATCGTGCCGTCCCTGACGGAGCGTCCTTCTTCGTCGGCGGGTGCATTTCGATGATTTCGGCGTCCGGGAAGTGCGCCGCCGCCTGCTCGGCGAACCGCATCATCAGCACCGCCCCGACGGAAAAGTTCGCCGCAATCAGGCACGGCGTCTGGTATTCGGCGCACCATGCCTTCACATGCGCCAGCCGTTCCGCTGTGAAACCGGTCGTCCCCACGACGCACGCAATGCGGCGCGACAACGCCGCCTGCAGGTTGTCCATCACCCCGTCGGGGCGGGTGAAGTCCACGAACACTTCCGGTTTGGCGCGGTCGAGCGTCCCGCCGAGGTCGTCACCGATGGTGACGCCGGTCGGCGTCGCCAAACCGAGGGGACTCGCCAGGTCGTCGCCGACTGCGTGATGGTCAAGCGCGGCAACGAGCGTCAGGTCGGGCGCGGCGAGGATGCCGCGCGCCACTTCCCGCCCTGTCTTGCCCACCGCCCCCGCCAGCGCCACCCGCATCGCCATCCCGCCCCTACTGCACCGGCCCGATTGCTGCGATAGTCAGCGCGTCATCGCTCAATACTTCCGCCGCCACTTCACGCAGCGCCGCATCCGTCACTCCATCCACCTCATCGAAAATCTCTTGCATGCTGATCGGCCGGTCGTAATAAATCATGGACGAGGCCAGCCGCCGCATCCGGTAACTGGTGCTCTCCATCGCCAGCGCTAGACTGCCCTTGATGTGCTCCTTCACCCGCGCCAATTCCTCCGCGGTCAGCCCCTGCGAGCGCGCCCGGGTGATCTCTTCGTGAATGAGCGCCCGCACCTGGTCCCAGTGCGATGGGCTGGTGCCGCCGCTCACCACGAAAAATCCGCCCCGCCGATACGACGCCGAGAACGAGCCAATCGAATAGACCAACCCGCGGTTCTCCCGGATTTCCTGGAACAGCCGTGAACTCATCCCGCCGCCCAGCGCCGTGTCGAGGACGGCCAGCGTGTAGCGCTTCGGGTCGTCGTAGGCGTAGCCGCTGGAACCGACGCAGAAGTGCACCTGTTCCGTCTTGCGCCGCTCGAAGCGTTCGCGGTGGCCGCTCTTCGGCAACACCGCGCCATTTTCCGTCTCGATCGGGCCGCCGCCCTGTAGGTGCGGCGCAAAGGCCGCCACCAGCGCGTCGTGGTCGACGATCCCCGCCGCCGCCACCACCATATTCGCCGGCCGGTAGTGCTCCTCGAAGTGCCCGCGCACGCTCGGTTGGTCGAGCGCCGCGACCGTCTCCTTCGTCCCGAGCAACGACCGCCCGAGCGGATGTCCCTCCCAGAGCGTTTGCGTGAACAGGTCGTGTACCAGTTCGTCGGGCGAGTCCTCGTACTGATTGATCTCTTCGAGGACCACCTGTCGCTCCCGCGTCACATCCGCGGCGTCAAGCCGCGGATGGCGCAGGATATCGGTCAGCAAGTCCACGCCCAGCGGCCAGTGGTCGCCGAGCAGCCGCACGAAGAAGGCGGTGAATTCGCGTTCGGTGAACGCATTCATCACGCCGCCGACCTGGTCCACTTCCTCGGCGATCTGGCGCGCCGTGCGGCGCTCCGTCCCCTTGAACATCATGTGTTCGAGGAAGTGCGTGATGCCCGCCAGCGACGGCGTTTCCTGGGCGATGCCGGTCCGCACCCAGACCCCGAGCGAAATCGACGCCACCCCGGGGATGGCTTCCGTGGCAATGCGCGCCCCGCTGTCCAGCGTCGTGACGCGGAACGCCTCCACCGGCAACGCAAACGGCATCGCGCTTAGCGCGTGCGGTCGCGCGACGGCCCGCGGCGCGGCCCGCTGCGGCCCCCGCGGTCATGGTCGTTGTGCCGCGGGCGTCCGCCGCCGTAACTGCTGCGCTCGCGTTCCCGCTCGCCACCCGGCAACAACGCCCGGCGCGAGAGGCGGATCTTGCCGTCCTCGACGCTGATCACCTTGACGGTCATCTCGTCGCCGAGTTTGGCGATATCCTCCACCTGCTCCACGCGGCTGACATCCAGTTCCGAAATGTGCACCATGCCGTCGCGGCCGGGCAGGAATTCCACGATGGCCCCGAACGGCGCCACCCGCGTCACCTTGCCCGTGTAGATTTCGCCGGGCTGAATGTCGCGCATCATGTCCGTCACGACTTGCAGGCACTGGTTGCCGGATTCGAGGTTGCTGGACACGATGTACACGCGCCCATCCTGCTCGACATCCACCTTGACGCCGTAATCGGCTTCCAGGCGCTTGATGACCTTGCCGCCGGGACCGATCAGTTCACCGATGCGCTCCGGGTTGATCTGGATGCTGAGCACCCGCGGCGCGTGCGGCTTCAGGTCGGCCCGCGGTGCGGCGAGCACGGTCGCCATCTTGTCGAGGATGAATTCCCGCGCTCGGAGTGCCTGGCTGAAACCCTGCTTCAACTGCTCCGGCGTCAGCGACCCGCCCTTCACATCCATCTGAATGGCGGTGATACCCGTGCGGGTGCCGGCGATCTTGAGGTCCAGGTCGCCCGACGAGTCCTCGACGCCCTGAATGTCCGTCAGCATCTGCCACTTGCCTTCGTCGCGCACCAGTCCGATTGAAATGCCCGCCACCGGCCGCGGGATTGGCACCCCCGCGTCCATCAGCGCCAGCGTGGCGGCGCAGGTGCTGGCCATCGAACTCGAACCGTTCGACTCGAGCACTTCCGAGACGAGCCGGATGGTGTACGGGAAGTCGGTCTCAATCGGGACGATGGGCGTGAGCGCCCGCTCGACCAAGTTGCCGTGGCCGATGTCGCGCCGACTGGCGCCCCGGAGGGGCTTGACCTCACCCACCGAGTACGGCGGGAAGTTGTAGTGGTGCAGGAAGCGCTTCGTGCCCTCTTCCGCGGTCAGCGTGTCATACAACTGCTCTTCGCCGAGGCCGCCGAGCGTGCACGAGGTCAGCACCTGCGTCTGCCCGCGGGTGAACAGCGCCGAGCCGTGCGTCCGCGGCAGCAGCGCGACTTCCGCCGTAATCGGCCGGATGTCTTCATAGCCGCGGCCGTCGGGACGCTTCCCGTCGTGCAGGATCATGTACTTCACTTGCTTCTTGACGAACTCCTCGGTCGCCCCGCGCAAGGCCGGGTCGTCGGGGAACTGCTCGCTCAGCTTGGTGTCGATTTCCTCAACCAAGTCCGAGACGGCCGTCTCGCGCGCCAGCTTGTCAGGGTTGTGCAGCGTCTCGCGCACCTGGGTCGTGAACGGCTCCAACGCCTTCTTGATCTCCGGGCTAGCTTCCGGCGCCCGGATAATGGCGGGCGCGATCGGCGTCACTTGCGCGCGCAGGGCTTCCTGCGCCTTGAGAATGTCGTCGAGCGGCCCGCGGGCGAACTCAATCGCCGCCAGCGCTTCCGCCTCCGGCACTTCCTTCATCAGCCCCTCGAGCATCACGACGCCCTTGCGGTCGCCGGCGACGACGATGTCGAGGTCGCCCGCCGCAATCTGCTCGTAGGTCGGGTTCAGGACGAACTGCCCGTCCACGCGCCCGACGCGCACCGCGGCCACCGGGCCGTCAAACGGCGCGCCCGACAACAGCACTGCGGTCGCCGCCGCGTTCAATGCGTAGACATCCGGCGGCGAATTCGGGTCCGCCGACAGGATGGTCACAATGACCTGGAGGTCGTTGCGGATGTCCTGCGGGAACAGGGGGCGCAGCGGCCGGTCGATCTGTCGACCGGTGACGACCGCGCGTTCCGAGGGGCGGCCTTCCCGCTTGATGTAGCGGCTGCCCGGAATCTTGCCCGCCGAATACATCTTCTCTTCGTAGTCCACCATCAGGGGCAGGTAGTCGATCCCCTCGCGGGTGTTCTTGCTCACGACGATGGTCGCCAGCAGGACGGTTTCGCCCGCGGTGACCGTGACGGCGGCAGTGGCCTGCTTGGCCAATAAGCCGGTGCTGAACTCCAGAGATGTTCCGTTGAGAGATACCGCAACGGAATGTGGTTGCTGCATCACGAGACTCTCCTAGCCGCGCAGACCCAGTCGTTCAATGACTTCTTGGTAGCGTGCGCGTTGCGTTCTCCGCATATAGTCTAGGAGCCGTCGTCGCTGCCCCACCATCTTCAGGAGCCCCCGCCGCGAGTGGAAATCCTTGCGGTGGGTCCGCAGGTGGTCCGTCAGCCGGGTAATCCGCTCCGTCAGCAGGGCCACCTGCACCACCGGCGACCCCGTATCGGTACCATGGACGCCATAGGATTGGATGATGGACTGCTTCGCTGGAGACTCTACCGGCAAACGACTCGCCTCACGCTCCTGGTCGGTGGTGGCGCCCAGAAACCACGACTCCTGCTTGTGGGCGTGAGGGCGTTAGTGGAAAGTGTAAAAACTAGGCCGTGCTGCGGCCCACCCTTTACACTTCACACCACGCCCCCACCTACCGCATCTATTGTAGCACCTCGGGGAAGACCGGCAAGGAAACGCTCGCCAGCACCTTTCTGGCTGCCTCGCAATCCGCCGCTATCTGTGCCCGCAGCGCCGTTTCGCTGTCGAATCGCTCTTCGTCCCGCAGCCGCTTGACGAACGCCACCCGCATCACCCGCCTCGCCAGGTCGCCGACCTCACCGGCGTCGAGCAGGTGCGCCTCGATCCACGGCTCGGTTAGGTCGTAGGTCGGGCGGACGCCGTAACTCACCGCCGCGGCGACTTTCCGTCCATCGACCGTCGCCCACGCCGCATAGATACCAAACGGCGGCAGTGCGTGCTCCGCGGGCGGGCGCAGATTCGCGGTCGGGAAACCGAGGCGCTTGCCCACCGCCCTCCCTCGCTCCACCGTCCCTGAGATATGGTGCCACCGCCCGAGGAGCAACCCCGCCGCCGCCACATCGCCCGACGCGATCAGGCGGCGCACCACATCGCTGCGCGCTTCGTGCTCGCCGAAGCGCTGCACCGGCAGCGTGCGGACCTCCCACCCCGACGGCGGCGCCAGGCGGCGCAGCAGGTCCGCGTCGCCACGGGCGCCTTGCCCGTACCGGGCGTGGGGCCCCAGCACTACCGCCCGCGCTCGCAGCCGCTTCTGCAAGAACTCCTCGGCGAATCGCTCGGCGGTCGTCGACGCGAGCGCGGCGTCGAACCGCAGCACCACTAACCAGTCGAGCAGCCCCAGCCGCTCGATCAGCGTGATGCGCTCTTCCAGCGTCGTCAGCAGCAGCGGCGCCGTGCCGCGCAGCGTCAGTTCCGGATGCGGGTGCAGCAGCAGCGCCACCGCCTCGGCCCCGTGTGCTGTCGCCTGCTCCGCCGTCGCCCGCAAAAGCGCCTGGTGGCCGCGGTGGACGCCGTCGAAGACGCCCAGCGTCACCGCCGTGGACGTCGTGCCGGTGTATTCGGCCAGCCCATGTGCGACCTTCATTGCGCCGCCAGCACCGTCTCCGGCGCCAGCCGCTCGCCCATGACGCGCCCCATTCCGAGAAACACACCCTCACCGTACACCCGTACCAGTCCATCCACATCGGCCGTCGCCGCGGCAGTGGTCTGCCCGTGTTGGAATGCCGCCGCGCCGGCGGCGTCGAGGCCGCATTGGGGGTGCAGTTGGAGCGGCATGTCCGCGGCCAGCACGATTCCCGTCAGCGCGTCCTGAGAGATGGCGCGGTCGAGTTCTTCGAGCGTGTGGCTCTCCTCGATGCGGAACGGCCCCGAGGCCGTCCGCACCAGCGCGCTCATCGTCGCCGGCAGGCCGAGCCGCTCCCCCATCAGGGTGCAGAGACTGCGCACATAGGTTCCGGCCTCGCACCCAATCTCCACAATCAGCGTCGCCCGCGGGCCCGCGGTGAACTCGCGCAGTGTTGCCGTGTGGACCGTCATCGGTCGCGGCGGCGCTTCGACCGCCGCGCCGGCGCGCGCCAGCGTGTATGCCCGCTGCCCGCCGATCACCACCGCCGAATACGCCGGCGGCGGGATGTGGTGCGTTCCGATGAGCGCCGCGACGGCCTCCGCCACCGCCGCCTGGGTCAGCGCCGACGCATTCGCCTCGCTGGTTACGCGCCCCCATGCGTCGCCGGTGTCCGTGGCGATGCCCAGCGTGAACTCGGCTACATATTGCTTCGTGTCGGGCGTCACATACTGAAGCAGGCGCGTGGCGCCGCCGAACGCAATCGGCAGCACCCCTGACGCTTCCGGGTCAAGCGTCCCGCCGTGCCCGACGCGCCGCACCCCCAACACGCGGCGCACCCGCTGTACAGCATCGGAAGAAGTCAGGCCCGGTGGTTTGAGCAGATTGAGAAAACCGGCAGCGGACGCGGCGTCGGGCACCGCAACTCAGCGCGTGACCGCGTCGAGCACCATCTTCACCACTTCGTCCAGCGGCTTCGCGGACCGCAGCCCGCTCGCCTGCGCGTGCCCGCCGCCGCCGAAGGTCTCGGCCACCTCGGCGACATTGACCGCCCCGCGCGAGCGCAAACTCACCTTGACATCGCCGTCGCCGTGGTCGGAGAACAGAATCGCCACTTCAGCGTCGCTCACCGCCCGCAATTCGTCAATGATGCCCTCGGTGTCGCGGAAGCGGCAGTCGCACTCGACGAAGTCCTGCGGCGTTAGGACGCTGTAAATGACACTGCCGCTCGCGCCCTGTTGCGCTTTCGCCAGCGCCCGCCCGAGCAGCCAGGTCTGCCCAATGGTGCGGTTTTCGTAGATTTCCTCGAAGACCTGGTGCGGGTCGGCGCCCGCCTCGACAAGTTCCGCGGCGAGGCGCAGCGTGTGCGGCGTGACATTCGAATACGAATAGCGGCCGGTGTCCACCACCAGCCCCGCCAGCAAACAGATGGCGATGTCGCGCGTGACCTCGGCGCCCAGCGCCCGAATCACATCAGGAATCAATTCGGCCGTCGCCGCCGCCTTCGAGTCCACCAATTCCGCCAGCGTTTCCTCGCTCGGCCCAGAAATGTGGTGGTCGATACGCACCATCGGCGCCTGCCCGCGCACCGCCTGGGCGCCTTCCGGCCCGATGCGCGTCAGCCGGTCGCAATCCACGATGACGAGCAAATCGAAGGGCTCGGTCGGCAGCGTGCGCACGATGCGGTCGGCGCCGGGCAGGAAGTTCAGGTTCGGCGGCACGCCATCGCGCAGGTACATCGTCGGCCGGATGCCCAGTTGTTCCAGCGCCAGCCCCAGCCCCAAGAGCGCGCCGACGGCATCGCCCTCCGGGTTGACATGGCTCGCCATCCACGGTGCGCGCGACTTCCGCAGCGCGCCAGCGACGGCACCGACGGCGAGGTCAGTGACTGCCACCAGACGCCTCCTCGGACTGAATCTGGCGCAGCAGCCGGTCGAGCCGCGCCGCCTGTTCGCCCTGCTCATCGCGGACGAAGTGCAGTGCCGGCACGACTCGCAGCGACAGCGCCTCCGTCACCAACTTGCGGATGTAGCCGGCGGCGCTGTTGAGCGCCTCTTCCACTTCCGCAATCTGTTCGGGCTCGCAGAGCGCGGTGAAGAACACCTGCGCCGAGTGTCCGTCCGGCGCCAGCACGACATCGGTGACGGTCGCCAGTTGCGCCCAGGAATTGGTCAATTCGCCCAGCACCTCGCTGATGGTGTCACGCAGCAGGTGGCCGATCTGCTCGCGGCGGAAACTCGGCGCGGCCATCACAGCAATTCCGTGTGAATGTCGAGCACGACCACCCGGTCCTCCTGCTCGATGTCGGAGACCACGGCGGAGAGCACCTCATGCACGAACCGCCCGTCGTTCGCCAGCGTCACCGCGCCGATTGTCGACAGCCGTGGATTGTCCAGGTGATTGAGTTCGGCGGCGGCGACATTGAAGGTGTCGCGCAGCCGGTCGAGCAGCGAGCGCACCACCCGCCGCTTGTCCTTCAGCGTGCGCGCATCGGTGATTTCCAGTTCGACCGTGACTGTCCCGAGGACCATGGCTCAAGGCACCGGCGCGGCTCACACGAGTTGGTGCCGCACATCCCGCCGGGTCATCAATTCGATTTCGTCGCCCTCTTCCCAGCCGCTGAACCCGTCGGACCCGGCGCCGCATTCCATCCCCGCCGCCACCTCGCGCACATCGTCCTTGAACCGGCGCAGCGAAGTCAGCGCGCCTTCATAGACCACTTCCTTGTTGCGCTTTACGCGGATCGGGTTGCCGCGGGACAGCACGCCCTCCGCCACATAGCACCCGGCGATGACGCCGCCCTTGGACATCTTGAAGACGGCGCGTACTTCGGCGCGGCCGGTGACGACATTCACATATTCCGGCTCCAGCCGCCCCTCCATCGCCTTGCGCAGGTCGTCCACCACATCGTAAATGATGGAGTAGTTGCGCACCTCGACCTCTTCCAACCGCGCCATTTCACGGGCGCGCTGGTTGATGCCCACTTGGAAACCGATGATGACGGCGCCGGACGCCGCCGCCAAGAGCGTGTCGGACTCATTGATGTCGCCGATGCCGACATGGAGCAGGTTCAGTTTCAGGCGCGGGTGCGCCAGGTCCGCCAGCGCATACTGCAGCGCCTCGACGCTCCCCTGCACATCGCATTTCAGAATCAGGTTGAACTCGGCCACTTCCTTCGAGGCGAGTTCGGCGAGCACATCCTCCATCCGCGGCGCCCGCGCCGTGGCGCCGGTCCGCGCTCCGTCGGCGGCCTGTCGCCGCGTTTCCGCCAGCACCTTGGCGTCGCGGTCGCTCTTCTGCGCCTCGAGCGGGTCGCCTGCCTCCGGCATCGCCTCCAAGCCCATCACCACCACCGGCATGCTGGGCGTCGCAATCGTAATTGGCCGCCCGTCGCCGTCGAACATCGCTTTCACGCGCCCCCAGGTCCTGCCCACCGTCACCGGCGTGCCAATGCGCAGCGTCCCCTCCTGCACCAGCACCGTCGCCAGCGTGCCGCGGCGGCGGTCGAGTTGCGTTTCCACCACCACACCACGGGCCAGTGCGTGCCGCGGCGCCCGCAAGTCTTGCAGGTCGGCGACCAGCAGAATCATTTCGAGCAGCCGGTCGACGCCGCGGCCTTCGGGCGCCACCACTTCGACGGTGACCGTATCTCCTCCCAAGGCTTCGGGTATCAGTCCCAATTCCATCAATTGCTGCTGCACGCGCAGCAGGTTGGCGGTCGGCAAATCCACTTTGCTGATGGCGACGATGATGGGCACTCCCGCCGCCTTGGCGTGGTCGAGCGCCTCACGCGTTTGCGGCATCACGCCGTCGTCGGCCGCCACCACTAGCACCACGATGTCCGTCGCCTGCGCCCCGCGGGAGCGCAGCGCCGTGAAGGCCTCATGGCCGGGCGTGTCCACGAAAGTAATCAAGCGCCCGTGCGCTTCCGCTTGATAGGCGCCGATGTGCTGCGTGATGGCGCCGACTTCGGAGTCCGTCACCTTCGTCCGGCGGATGGCGTCGAGCAGCGTCGTCTTGCCGTGGTCCACATGTCCCATCACGGTCACCACCGGCGGGCGCGGCTCGCCCGTCACGATTCGCGGCCCTTCGGCTTCTTGGGCGACCTGCAAGGTCGCCTTCACCGTCACCGGCACGCCGAGTTGCCCGGCGACGAGTTCAATCTGGTCGCGTGCCAGCGATTGCGTCACCGTCGCCATGATGCCTTCGTCCATCAGGATGCGTTGCACTTTCGCCGGCGGTACGCGCAGTTTCTCCGCCAATCCGCGCACCGTGATGCTCGGCGGCACTTCGACCGGCTTGGCCGCTTCCGGCGCCGGCGGCGGTTCGGCGGGCGGTGGCGGTGCGGCGGCGGCGGCTGGCTCGGGCGCCGGCGCGGCCGCGACGGGCACTTCCTTCGGCGGCGCTACCGGTTTCGCCGCCGGCGCGGCCTCCTTGGCCGGCACGGGCTTGGCCTCGGACGGCACGACCTTGAACACCGGGGGCCTCGCCGACGGCGCCGGCGTGACAGCGGCCGGTCCGCCATTGCGGCGCGCCTCGCGCACCAGATCGCGCACCGCGTTGGCGGTGTCGTCGTCGAGCGAGCTGGCCGGGTTGGTGATTTCGATCCCCAGCGCCGCCAGATGCTCTCGCAAATCCTTGCTGGTGACTTCGAGTTCTTTCGCCAGATCGCGGACGCGAATGCGCGCCATCAGCTCACGCTCTCCCGCGACTCCAGATACCGCGCCACCAGCGATTCCACCTCTGCCCGGGTGACGGTAGTCGGCGGCAGGCGCAGCGCCTGGGCGAGGCGCCGCTCCGTCCCGCGCTTGGTGGCCAGCCGGTGCAGGCAGTCGCCGTCGGCGCAGAGGTAGGCGCCGCGGCCGGGCATCCGGCGGCGCGCATCAACCGTCACGCCCGCCTCCCCGCGCGCAAGGCGCAGCAGCCGGGCCTGGGGTGCGCGTTCGCCGCAGACGACGCAGCGACGCAGAGGGATGTGCGTAGACGCGGGCACTCGGCCTTACGCCACGCGCTCGTCGGATGGGTCTTCGTGCGGAACGGCGGCATCCTGCCCGTTGCGCGTTTCCGCGGCCGCTTCGGCCGGAGTGGCCTCGTCGGCGACGGGTTCGGCTACTTCGGTTGGCTCGGCTTCCGCCACGATGGTGTCCTCGTCGGCGGCGAGCTCGTCAGCCGAGTGCGGGTCGTCCCCCGTGCCATCGGACTGGTACGGGGTGGGCGTGTCGCCGTCAGCCACGACTTCCGTTTCCGGCGCCGCGGCGTCCGGCGTCTCCGCGCCAGCCTCCGCTTCAACAGTCTCGGCCTTCGGCTCTTCGGCGGGCGCGATCGGCGCCGGGCCGCGTCCGGACAGCGCTTCCTGCTCGCGCAACTGCGATTCGGTGCGAATGTCAATGCGCCAGTTGGTCAGGTTGGCGGCCAGGCGCACATTCTTCCCCTCGCGCCCAATGGCGAGCGAGAGTTGATCGTCGGCGACCACCACCGTCGCCGCTGGGCGCCGGCCTTCCGCCGCCGCCTGCTCCGCCTTCTCGACGAGGATGACCCGGGAGACGCGCGCCGGCTGCAGCGCCGAGGCGATCATCTTCTCGGAATCCTCGCTCCAGCGGATGATGTCAATCTTTTCGCCGCGCAGTTCATCCACCACCGCCTGCACGCGGCTGCCCCGATGGCCGACGCAGGCGCCGACCGGGTCCACATTGTCCTGATGCGAGATCACGGCAATCTTGGTGCGCGTCCCGGGCTCGCGCGCCAGCGAGCGGATTTCGACGACGCCCTCTTTGACCTCCGGCACTTCCAGCGCGAAGAGTTTCACCACAATCTGCGGGTGGGCACGGGAGACGACGATGTGCGGCATCCGCTGCGTCTCTTCGACTTTGAGCAGGTACGCCTTGACGCGATCGCCGACGCGGTAGCGCTCGCTCGGCACCTGCTCGCTGTAGGGCAGGATGGCCTCGGAGCGGCCCAGGTTGACGAAGACGGTGCGCCCGTCCACCCGGCTCACCTGTCCGCTGAACACTTCGCCGACCCGGTGCGCATACTCGCCGAAGACGATGTCGCGCTCTTTCTCCCGAATGCGCTGGACGAGGATCTGTTTGGCCGTCTGGGCGGCGACGCGGCCGAAGTCCCGCGGCGTCACCTCCAAGTCCACGCTGGAGCCGGCTTGCAGGGTCGCGTCGAGGTTGTGCGCCTCCTCGACGGACATTTCCAAGTGGTCGTCCTGCACCGCATCCACGACCAACTTGCGCTGGAAGAAGGCGACGCGGGCGTCGTCCCAGTTGATTTCGACCTGAATCTCGCCGCGGGCGCCGAAGTGCTTGCGATAGGCATGCTCCAGCGCCTCTTTGAGGATAGCCGTCAGGTCCTCGAGAGGGATGTCCTTCTCCCGCTCGAGCGCCCGCAGCACGCGAAAGAATTCCTGGTCGATCACCACCGCACGCTCCAGAACACAAAAGAGTGGAGTTGCCCCCACTCTTTCTTGGGTCCTCACATTGCGAGGTGAGGAATGATAGCACGCCGCCACTTTCGACGGCAAACCGGCAGGATTCCGGCGATTTCGGCAGAAATGGCGCGCGGCAATGTCCGACGAGCGCGACCCCACAGCCGGAGCAGCCGAGGGCTCGGTTCCCGACAGCGACCTCTACGGCCTGCTCGCCACGATGGTGACGATCCTGGCCGGCGCCGCCTGGCCCGCCCTGGGGCTGGTGCCAAACCCGGCGACGGGCAAAGTCGAGCGCCGCCTCGACGAGGCCCGGGTGGCGATCGACCTGTGCGACTTCATCACCGCCCGCCTCGACGGCCACCTGCCCGCCGAGGCGCAGGCGACGCTGCAGCAGACTGTCGCCGACCTGAAACTCAACTTCGTCGAGCAGCAGCGCCGCGCCGCGGAGGAAGCCGCCGCGCCGAGCGCCGCCTAGATATCGAGCGTCACGGCCACCTGCCAGCCGGCGGCGGTGTGCTCGAAGCGGATGTCTTGGTGGGTGACGGCCTTGACGCCTGGACCGATGCGTTCGGGCGCTTCGCCCCAGGAAACGCCCGCCACTTCGCCCGTCAGCGCACCGGGACTGCCGGAATTGGGTTCGTTTCGCAAAATGACTTTGATGCCGGTCGGGACGAACCGCTCCACTTCCCAGCGCCAGAGCAATTCGCCCAACCAGTTGACCAGCAGCGCCTCCAGGTCGTCGCCGGTGACGGTGATGGGCGGCAGCGTGCGTGTCGGCGGCAGGCGCTGCAAGTCATCCCAGGGATACATCGCGGCGAACAGCGCCTCGGCGGCGTGAACGAAGACGGCGTCCAGGGTGGCGCCGCGGGCGAGAAAGCGCGTGTCGGCGGTGTGCTCGAGGAACTCGAAGTCTAGTGGCATGGGGAGGCAGGAAGGCATGGGGGCGGGCAAGGCGGCATTTGCATGACGAACTGCTTCCCCTACTCCGTGGCGCCTTCTTTGTCTGCCTTCTCCTCCTCGGTGGCGACGCGGGCGATGCGGGCAAGCGTGTCGCCCTCATCGAGGCGGATCAGTCGCACGCCCTGCGCGACGCGGCCGGTGCGGCGGATGGTCTTCACCGCCTGCCGGATGATCTGGCCGTTGGCGCTCAGTCCGAGCAGTTCATCGCTGCGCTTGACGCGCTTGCAGTCCACGACGGGGCCGGTCTTGGCGGTGACCTCGAAGGTCTTGATGCCCTTCCCGCCGCGGCCCTGGATGCGGTACTCGCTGATGAGCGTGCACTTGCCATAGCCGTGCTTGCTGGCGACAAGCAGTTCGTCGTCCGCCTTGCCGAGCGCGCAGCCGATGACGCGGTCGCCCTTGGTCAGGCGGATGCCGCGCACGCCGGCGGCCTGCCGCCCCATCGGGCGGACATCCTTCTCGTCGAAGTGGATGGAATGGCCCTTCTCGGTGACGAGGATGATGGACTGTTTGCCGTCGGTCATCAGCACCCAGCGCAGCGAGTCACCCTTGCGCAGGCCGCAGGCGATGATGCCGCTCTTTCGCAAATTGGCGAACAAATCGAGACTGCATTTCTTGATGACTCCCCGCTCCGTCACCATGAACAGGAAGCGGTCTTTGCGGAATCGGGAGACCGGCCGCGTTGAGGTGACGCGCTCGTCGGGCGTGATCGGGATCAGGTTGATGACGGCGGTGCCGCGCGCTTGGCGCGAGGCCGGCGGGAGTTCGTAGACCCGGCACTTGAAGACGCGCCCACGGTCGGTGAAGAAGAGGAGATCGTCGTGTGTGTTGGCGACATGGACATGCGCCAGCGAGTCCTCGGTGCGGGGGGTGGCGGCGATGATGCCCTTCCCGCCGCGGCCTTGCGTCTGATAAGTCTCGACGGGCAGGCGCTTGATGTAGCCGTCGGTCGTCATGGTGACGATGACATCGCGCGCCGCGATGAGTTGCTCGGCGCTCAAATCCTCGGGGCCTTCGGGGACAATCTGGGTCCGGCGCTTGTCGCCGTGCTTGTCGCGCAGGGCGAGCGTCTCGTCCTTGATCAGCGCGTCCTGCTTGCGCTGGTGGGCGAGCAGGTCTTCAAGGCGGGCGATTTCCTTGATGAGGGCTTTGTATTCGTCCTCGATCTTCTTCTGTTCGAGACCGGTGAGGCGCTGCAACATTAATTCGAGGATGGCCTGCGCCTGGCGCTCGCTCAACTTGTACTTTTTCATCAACTGCTCGCGGGCGTCGGCGGGGCTGGCGGACTTCTTGATCAGTTCGATGATGGCGTCGATGTGCTTGAGGGCGATGCGGTAGCCCTCGAGGATGTGCGCCCGTTCCTGCGCCTTGATGAGTTCGAATTGCAGGCGCCGCCGGGTGATTTCGCGCCGGTGGTCGAGGAAGGCCTTGAGCAGGGCGATGATGCCGAGTTCGCGCGGCTGGCCGTTGACCAGCGCCAGATTGATGACTCCGTAGGTGGTCTGGATGGGCGTGTGCTTGTAGAGCCGGTTGAGCACCACATTCGGGTTGGCATCGCGCTTCAGTTCGATGACGACGCGCATCCCGTGACGGTCGGACTCGTCGCGCAGGTCGCTGATGCCCTCCATCGTCCCCTTGCGCACCAAGTCGGCGATGTGTTCGAGCAGGCGCGCTTTATTCACCTGATAGGGCAGTTCGGTGATGACGATGCGGTTGCGATTCTTGTCGCTCTCGATGTCGCTGACGCAGCGGAGCGTGAAACTCCCCCGCCCCTTCTCGAAGGCGTCACGCACGCCGCTGGTGCCGAGCAGGATGCCGCCGCTGGGGAAGTCGGGTCCAGACAGGACTTCCATCACTTCCTCAAGCGTGGCGTCGTCGTTGTCGATGAGCAGGGCGAGCGCGTTGCAGACTTCGGTCAGGTTGTGCGGAGGCATTTCGGTGGCCATCCCGACCGCAATGCCCGACGAGCCGTTGCAAATCAGATTGGGGAAGCGCGAGGGCAGCAGCACCGGCTCCTGCATGCGCCCGTCGAAGTTGGGGACGAACTCCACCGTGTCTTTGTTGATGTCCACCAGCATTTCGGCGCCGAGGTGCGACAACCGCGCCTCGGTGTAGCGCATGGCGCCGGGCGGGTCGCCGTCCACGGAGCCGAAATTGCCGTGGCCCTCGACAAGCGGATAGCGGGCGTTGAACGGCTGCGTCATTCGCACCAGTGTCGGATAGATGGCTTCTTCGCCGTGCGGGTGGAAATTGCCCATGGTATCGCCGACGATCTTGGCGCACTTGCGAAACGAGGAACTCGGGCTGAGGCCCATATCGTACATCGCAAACAGGATGCGGCGCTGGCTGGGCTTGAGGCCGTCACGCACATCGGGCAGCGCGCGCGAGACGATGACCGACATCGAATACAGGAGATACGACTCGTGCATCTCCCGCTCGATGGACTGCGGGCGAATCTCGACAGCGATGCGGTCCCCGTCGCCGGGGGGGGTGGTCTTAGACATCTAACTCCTTGACGGCGAGCGCGTGCTTCATGATGTAGTCGCGGCGCGGCTCGACCTGGTCGCCCATCAGCACCGAGAAGAGCTTCTCGGCCTCGGCGGCGTCGTCAAGCGTCACAAGTTGGAGAGTGCGCCGCTCCCGATCCATCGTCGTCAGCGCCAATTCGCCCGCGTCCATCTCGCCCAGGCCCTTGAAGCGCGTGATTTCGTCGGGCTTGCCCTTCAGGGTCTTGAGGAACTTCTGCAATTCCTTGTCATCGCGGATGTAGTGGCGGTCGTTCTTGACGCGCACGCTGTAGAGGGGCGGCTGCGCGACGAACAAGTGCCCGCCCTCGATCAGGCCGCGCATATACCGGTAGAAGAAGGTGAGCAACAGCGTCCGGATGTGTGCGCCGTCCACATCGGCGTCGGTCATGATGATGACCCGACCGTAGCGCAATTCGTCAAGATTGAACTGGCTGGTCGTCTCGGCGGACCCGTTGTCGGTGTGGTTGTTCATGATGCCGGCGCCGAGCGCGCTGATGAGCGTGGCGATTTCCGAATGTTCGAGAATCTTATCGAACCGCGCCTTCTCGACATTGAGGATCTTGCCGCGCAGCGGCAGGATCGCCTGGTATTGCGAGTCGCGGCCGGTCTTCGCGTTGCCGCCCGCCGATTTGCCTTCGACGATGAACAACTCGCACTTGTCGCGGTCGCGCTCGCGGCAGTCGGCCAGTGTGCCGGGCAGCCCGCCGCCGTCGAGGGCACCCTTGCGCCGGATGAGGTCGGCGGCTTTGCGCGCCGCTTCGCGCGCCCGCTGGGCGGTGAGGGCCTTGGTGATGATCTTGCGGCCGTTACTCGGGTTTTTCTCCAGGTATTCGGCCAGCGCCTCGCCGACCAGCGAGTTGACCACCCCCTCCAACTCGGTGTTGCCGAGTTTGGTCTTGGTCTGGCCCTCGAATTGCGGGTTGAGCAGCTTGACGCTGATGACCCCCGTCAGCCCTTCCCGCACTTCATCGCCCTGGAAGTTGGAGTCCCTTTCTTTCAGCAATCCGGCTTTGCGGGCGTGGGTGTTGATGACGCGCGTCAGCGCGGTCTTGAAGCCGGAGAGATGCGTCCCGCCTTCAGCGGTGTGGATGTTGTTGGCGTAAGTGAGAATGGTCTCCTGCATCCCGTCGGTGTACTGCATCGCCACTTCGACGGCGGTGCCGTCGCGCTCGTTGGCGAAGAACAGCGCCGGGTGCAATTGCGTTTTCGCCTTGTTCAGGTCTTCGACCAAGCCCTTGATGCCGGTCTCTTCGTGGAAGGTCTGCGTCTCGCCGGTCGCTTCGTCGGTGAAGCGGATGACGACATTCTTGTTCAGGTAGGCGAGTTCGCGCAGCCGGTGCGCGAGGACGGCCGGGTCGAACTTCACTTCCTCGAACACTTCCTTGTCGGGCAGGAAGGTAACGCGGGTGCCGGTGTCTTTGGCCTTGCCGATCTCCTTGAGGCCGGTCGTGGGCTTGCCGCGGGCGAAGCGCTGGGTGTAGGCCTTCTTGCCGCGGTGTACTTCGACTTCGAGCCACTCCGACAGCGCGTTCACCACCGAGACGCCGACGCCGTGCAAGCCGCCGGACACTTTGTACCCCCCGCCGCCGAACTTGCTGCCGGCGTGCAGGACGGTCATCGCAATCTCGACGCCGGGCTTCTTCTCGTCGGGGTGGATGTCCACCGGAATGCCGCGGCCGTTGTCGTGGACGCTGATCGACTGGTCGGCGTGGAGAACGGCCTCAATCTCGGTGCAGAAGCCCGCCAGGGCCTCATCAATGGCGTTGTCCACGACCTCGTTGAAGAGGTGGTGGAGGCCTCGGCTGCCGGTCGTGCCGATGTACATCGCCGGGCGCTTGCGGACCGCTTCCAGGCCTTTGAGGACACGAATGTGACGGGCTTCGTAGTCGTGCGAAGCGGTGGCGCGCTGCTTGGGTGTCACGCACTACCTCCGGCGGCGGGCAATGGCTGTTTTCACTAGGAAATGCAAGGCAGAAACCGCTGTCACCATTATAACGAATCAGCCGCAGTGAGGCAAGCGAGAGAGGCCTTGGAGAGAGAGGGGTTGCTTGGCTGCTTCGGTTAGCCGGCGGGGCGATTGGCCAAGGCGTAGAAGGTGTTCCAGACTTTGCTGACATAATTGCGCGTCTCACGGTACGGCGGGACGCCGCGATAGCGCTGCACCGCGCCCGGCCCGGCGTTGTACGCGGCGAGGGCCAGGATCGGGTCATTGAACCGGTCGAATTGCAGACTGAGGTAGGCCAGGGCGCCGCGCAGGTTCTCGTCGGGATCGAAGGAATCGCGCACGCCCAGCCCGCGTGCGGTGCCCGGCATCAACTGTCCCAGGCCCTGGGCGCCGGTGCGCGAGACCGCCCAGCGGTTGAAGCGGGACTCGGCGGCGACCAGCGCGCAGGCCAGCAGTTCGTTCACCTGGTAGCGGCGGGAGTGGCGCAGGATGGCGTCGGCGATGGCGAGTGCTTCCTTGTCGGAGACGCGGGCGTTGAACCCCTGCACGACCGCCGCCAGCGCGTCGCGCTCCAGGCCGGAACTCTGTCGAAACGCGGGGAGCGTCGGGACGCGCACATTGGCCATGCGCTCTTCCCACTCTTTTTGCAGGCGCTCGTCTTCGGCCTGTTCCTTTGCTTCCTGCTCGGCGATCTGGCTCTCCCAGACGAACCCGAGCGGGACGAGCGCCTCGAGCGTCGGGGTGTTGGCAGGGATCCAAAACAGGACGCGCGCCGGGTGGCCGTGCTTGAGCACCTGCGAATCGCCCAGGTCGCGCAGGAGCAGCGTTGGGCCGTCTTCCGGCTTGAAGATGAAGAAGTCGCCCTGGGGACCCGAAATCTCGCCGGCGACGCGCCCGCGTAATTCGACGGCCCGGGCGGGAATGAGGGCGATCTGGTCTTTGAGGTCGGCGGTGGACTCGAATTCGAGGGTGGCGAGCGAATCCTTCAACGCCCGGTAGTCGGCGACATCCCGTTCCGTTGCCGACGCCGGCGCTATGCTAACGCCCAGCATCACCGCCCACGCCCACAAGAGGGCGTGCGTGCGCTTCCGCATCCTCAATATCTCCCGCGGCCTCGCCGGCCGTCTCCGCTCCCAACTAGTACCGTTTTTCCCCATTCCAGGCAAATCTTACCGGGGCGGAGTTGGTAGCGCAGGCCGCCAGGCCTGTGCGGTTCTCAAAGCATTGGCCGATTCCCGGTTCCCCCTCACCCGTCCCTCGCATTCGCTCGGGACACCCTCTCCCGTTTGGGAGAGGGACTACGCGTCTCCGCAATGTCATCCCCCCAGCCCCTCTCCGACGAGCGGAGAGGGGAGAGACTTCAAACCAAATTCATTTCACCCCCTCTCCACTTGTTGGAGAGGGGGAAGGGGGGAGAGGTCACTCCCCTCATCGGCGAACACGAGCGGACGCTGCTCAACAGCGCTCAAAAACCGCCGGCGGTGTTCCGGGCAGGGCCCGAGCGCGCGGAGGGCGTTGTGGTGCTCATCGGTGCCATAGCCCTTGTGCTGCGCGAAGCCGTAGCCCGGGTACTCGGCGTCGAGGCGCACCATCCAGGCGTCGCGCACCACTTTGGCGATGACTGACGCCGCGGCCACCGACATGCAGAGCGCGTCGCCGTCTACGACGCACGCGGTCGGCCACGGGCAGTCGGGTGACACCGGGCCGTCCACGATGACCGCGTCGGGCGCCGGGTCGATCGCGGCCAGGGCGCGGCGCATTGCCAGCATGGCGGCGCGCAGGATATTCAGGCGGTCGATCTCTCCGGCGTCGGCGTGCGCGACCGCGATGCCGAGCGCGCGGCGCGTAATGGTCTGCGCGAGCGCCTCGCGCTGCGCGGGGGTCAGTTGCTTCGAATCGCGCAGGCCGCGAATGCGGGCGCCGACGGGCAGAATGACCGCGGCGGCGACCACCGGGCCGGCCAGCGGGCCGCGCCCGACTTCGTCGACTCCGGCGATGCGCAAGGCGCCGGCGGCCTGCAGGGCTCGTTCGTGCGTCCAACCCGGGCGGGTTGGACGCGGCGTCACCGCAGAACCCGCGCGCGCATCGGGTGGATCGGCCAGAAGGTCACGAGTGCGCGTCCCAGCACATTGTCAAAGGGCACCCACGGGGCCGGGCGTCCGAAGTCGTCGCGCCAGGCGGTGCTGTCCTCACTGTTCGGGCGGTTGTCGCCCATCACGAACAGCATCCGCGGCGGCACCACGGCCGGGCCGAAGTCGCGCACCGGCGGGAAGCGCAGGTAGGGTTCGTTGATCATCGTGCCGTTGATGAACACGCCGACGCCGCGGCGGACTTCGACGGTGTCGCCCGGGGTGGCGATGACGCGCTTGATGAAGTCCTGCGGCGGGCCGCCGTTGAGCGCCGCGGGCGGCGCGTCGAAGACCACAATGTCGCCGTGCTGCGGCGGGTTGAGGCGGTAGACGAACTGGTTGACGAGAATCCGGTCGTTCTTCTGGAGAGTCGGCTCCATCGACTGCGAGGGAATGTAAAACGCGGAGAGGACGAACGGCCGCACGACGGCCAGGATGATGACCAGGGCGATCAGGACCGTGTCGGAGGTCTCGATCACTATGGCGCGCAGCCACTTGACGGAGGGGCCGTCGGCGCGCATGGCGGTAAAGACGAGGCGCAAACCCCCGACGGTGATGAAAATGGCCGCGACGTCCCAAAAGGACTCGATGCTCATCGCAGCGGGCTACGCTTCGCGCTTTTCCTTGATGCGGGCGTGCTTGCCGACGAGCCCGCGCAAATAATACAGCCGGGCCCGGCGGACGCGCCCGCGCCGGATGACTTCCAGGTTGGCGATGCGCGGCGAGTGCAGCGGGAAGATGCGCTCGACGCCGACTCCGTGCGCGATGCGGCGCACGGTGAAGGTGCTGCCGCCGCCGTTGCCGTGGCGGGCGAGGCACAGTCCTTCGAAAATCTGAATGCGGTCGCGCCCGGCCTCGGTGATGCGGTAGTGGACGCGCACCGAGTCGCCGGCGCGGAAGTCCGGGATATCGGTGCGTTTATAGTCCTTCTCGACGGCTTCGAGCAGCGGGTGCTTCATCGGGACTCCTCCGTGCCGCGGCGCGCCCAGATGTCGGGCCGCCGTTCCCGCGTCCGGGCTTCGGCCTGATCCCGGCGCCAGCGGGCGATCTCTTCGTGATTCCCCGAACGCAAGACTTCCGGCACGCTCATCCCGCGAAACTCGGCCGGGCGGGTGTAGTGAGGATAATCGAGGAGCCCGTTTTCCGCAAACGACTCTTGGCGGGCCGATTCGGGGTCGCCGAGCGCCCCCGGCCGCAGCCGGGCGACGGCGTCGGCCACCACCAGCGCCGCCAGTTCGCCGCCGGTGAGGACGAAATCGCCGATGGAGAGTTCCAGGTCGGCGAGGGTGCGGACGCGCTCGTCCACGCCCTCGTAGCGCCCGCAGAGCAAGATCAGGTGGTCATGGGCGGCCAGTCGCTGCGCGGCGGCGTGGTTGAAGACTTGCCCCGCCGGGTCGAGCAGGATGACCTGCTCCTTGCACCCGGCGTCGTCCGCGCAGCGCAGCGCGGTGACGGCGTCAAAGAACGGCTCCGGCTTCATCACCATCCCCGGGCCGCCGCCGAAGGGTTCGTCGTCGGTGACGCGGTGCTTGCCGACGCCCCAGTGCCGCAGGTCGTGGACGCGGAAGTCGACGACCCCCGCCTCCTGCGCCCGCTTGAGGATGCTGGCGTCGAGCGGGCCGGCGAACATCTCCGGGAAGATGGTGATGATGTCAATGCGCATGGGGGGACGTTCGTGGTTCCTGCATAGTTGCGCGCTCAATCCGGGCCAGGACCCATTCGAGCCGATTCAGAATACTGTGATTTGAGAAACGAAGAATGCGCAACCCGAGGCCCCGCAAAACGCTCCGGCGCTCACGATCGGCCAGGCGCTGTTCCTCGCCGGAATGAATCCCACCTTCGACTTCAATCACCAGTTGAGCGGACGCGCAGTAGAAGTCCACGATGAAGCCTTTGATTGGGTATTGGCGGCGGAACTTGAGTCCATTCAGGTTGCCTCGGCGGAGGCTTTCCCACAGCGCGCGCTCCGCTGGGGTGCTTCGCTTCCGGAGTTCTCGTTTGCTCTGGTGGATTGATTTCGGGGAACGGAACTCATTTCGGAGCATGGGGATATTGTCGCACGGTCGTCCTCTCCCGCTCCTCGCGTTCGCTCGGCGCGCCCCTCTCCCGAACAGAGAGAGGGGCAAACTGAAACATTGAGTTCTTTTGTTCCCCCCTCTCTCACTTCGGGAGAGGGGGGCAGGGGGGCGAGGAAGTCTCGTCCTCTCCCCGCGCCTCGCCTGCGCTCGGCGCGCCCCTCTCCCGAACAGAGAGAGGGGCTGCAAGGAATCTTCTGAGGTTCCCCCCCTCTCTCAACGGAAGTGGGGGGCAGGGGGGCGAGGACGACCTACTGCCCGTTCCGAATCTCCGTGACCACGCCGTCTTTGACGACGAGGGTGGCGCCGCCGAGAACCTGGTCGAAGTTGTCGCCGGGCTTGAGGTCGGCGTAACTCTCGAGGGTGCCGCGCAGGTATTCGCTGCCGTCCGCCAACTGCGCAACCTGTTCCTTGCGCTCCAGCACTTCTTTCTGCAAGCGGTCCAGGCGCTGGCGTTCGGCGTCAATCTCGCGGCGCGCTTCGAGTGCCTTGTTCAGGTCCTGGCGCTGCAGTTCGGCAAGGTAGTGGCGGGCGGCGTACTCGAGTTGTTCGAGTTGTTTCTGCGTCTGCTGGGCGGCTTCATCGAGTTCGGCGACCAGTTCCGCCTTGAACGCGGGCGTGACGATCACTTTCACATTCACCTGCCGCTTGACCTGCAGCGCGTCACTCATGGGAGACCGGCTCGGCCCCTTCCGCATTCACTTCGATCCACACCGACTTGCCCTCGCGGGCGCTGCCGGCGCGGAAGATGCGCCGGAGGGCGCCGACGATGCGCCCGTTCTTACCGATGACGCGCCCGAGGTCTTCCTGGTCCACCAGCACCTTGAACAGGCGCGTGTCCGCGTTGTCTTCGATGGTCACGGCAACGGCCTCGGGCTTGGTCACCAGGGCTTTGAGAATGGATTCGAGGAGGGCCTGCACCGGCGTGGCGTCAGGCGTCGGCGGGCGCCCCGGCAGAACGCGCCGGGGTCTCGGCCTTTGCGGCCTCGATCGGTGACGGCGCGACCGTCATCGTGCCGGGCTTGCCGGTGTGTTCCTGCCAGATGCCCTGCGTTTCGAGCACCCATTGGGCGGCCTCGGTGGGCAGGGCGCCGTGGCGGAGCCAGTGCAGCGCGCGCTCGCGGTTCACTTGGATGCGCGGCGGGTTGGGCAGGGGGTCATAGGAGCCGAGGATTTCGAGCGCGCGGCCGTTTTGCGGGTCACGCGATTCCATCGCCACCACGCGAAAACACGCGCGGTTGCGCCGGCCCTGTCGCGTCAATCGGATGCGGACGGCCATCGGGAGCGCGAATGATAGCACAAAGGCGAGGATGAGAGAGAAGGGAACGGCCTCACCCCCGGCCCCTCTCCTGTGAGGAGAGGGGTGTCCCCTCCCCTGCCCCTCCCCACTGGCGTGGAGAGGGGGGAGTCGTCCTCACCCCCTCTCCTTCGCCAAGGCTTCGGAGAGCAGGCCTGCCCCCCTCTCCCGCGAACGGGAGAGGGGGGAATGGCCTGTTTATGAAGTACTCCTCTCTCCGTTTATCGGAGAGAGGCCGGGGGCGAGGGCGCTATGAGGGGCGGGCGCGGCGGCGGCGTATACTCCGGCCGGGTGATGGACACGGTCTCCGGTATCCCAGTCGTCAATCGAATGGCTGCTCGAGCGGGGCAGGTCGCGCGCGTTCAGTGGGCACAGACAGCAGCCACGGCTCGGGAGACAGTGGGCTTTCTGCGCCGCAAGCCGCGTTTGACCCTCCTGGTAATGTCGCTCAGTGTCCTGGCGACGACAGAACTGCTAACGGCGGAATTCCTCTCGAAGGGGACGCTCGAAGGGAATTCGGGATACACATCGACGCTGGTCATCCCGGAAATAGTATTTGACTACGCGCCACCCATCCTCGACCCGCCGCGTTCCCCTCTCGAGCAGCTCGCCCAATGGGCCCAAGGCATTCTTTGGCGAACCACCGGCAACGGAATTCGACTTCAATTCACACTCATGCAACCCCACTTCTTAGGTGGCGGCGATTCGCTTTCAATGGTCGCGTGGGATCGGGCGACCCAAAATGGAAATGGTTGGGTCGAGCCGATGGTGACCGGTGAATTCGATGCAATGCAACTACTGTGGATTTGGGTAAGCGTGGTGTGGCGAATCGCGTGGATTGTGTTCGTAGTGGCGCTGATGCTGTGCGTCGCCGCTGCGATGCAGGGTCGGGCCCTGTCTGCGCCCGCGCTTCTGAAGAAGGCGGTGTTCCTCGCAGTGGTCCTGTTCACGGCTGAACTCGTGGCGCGCGAAATTCAGGGCGGATTCTCGTGGGTTCTGATGTCGGCGCAGTTCTCTGCGCCGCGGGTCTTTGGCAGTACGATCGGTCACGCAGTTGTCCGGTTTGTGTGGTGGGGGTCGGTTCTCCCCGTTGCCGTCGTGGCCGTGGCCTTTGCACGGTATGTTGTTCACCCAGCGGGCTTCACTTCCAGCGCGCGTGCAATCCCTCGCCTTTTTGCCGGACGCGCGATTCCGATTCTGGTCCTTGGATTTGCCAATGGAACGGCATTCAATTGTGTGTCTGGTGTGCGAATGGCCTCCTTCGATCACATTGCGGGTCTCAGCGGCCGCGATGTGGTTGACCTGTACCTGACAGGCTTCCTCTTTGGGTTCATTGCAATCTTTGCCATGACCTGGCTGATGCTCATCGTGCGCGAAGGGCCAGTTGATCAGGAACGGCAGCGCGCCACAGAGGCGGGCGCATGTTGAGTCGAGCGGAACTCTCTACTGTGTTGCGAAGGATTGTTCGCGAGCAATGGGCGCTGACACGCGACTCGGCGCGGCAGGCGTGGCGGCTGCTCCGCCGCGAGCGGGGGCTGATTGGGCTGATGCTGGTCCTGACGGTGGCGGGGACGGCGGAGAACATCATCAGCAGCCGGGTAGCCGCGCGATCGATGGGGATTGAAACTCCGGAACAAGTCAAAGAGTTCGAGGAATCGGTGCGCGATGCATGGCGGGTAAACGAAGATCCCAACGCGTCGCGGTTTCATTTGTTCTGGCAGTTTCTGCGGGCGCACAACTTGCGGCCGGGTGCGACTCTGCCTTTGCCCTTCCCGCAAGGCGCGATGACATCCTCTGCAGTCCTCTTCCAATTGTTATCTCCGCCCCGAAGAGTCAGCGCTGTCATCCCGGCAGACCTTGTGAAGCACAACACAATGAATTTCGCGCAAGAGATGTTCATCATGGACTTCTGTCAGGTCCCTATGGCAGTGGTGTGGAGCGTCCTAGCCGGGTTCCTTATGGCTAGCCTGTCGTCGCTCGTCAGGGGAAAACGAGTCGATCTGGTGCCCTTTGCGGAGACGGTTCGATACTGGGCCCTCCCGGTCTTTCTTCTTGTCCTTGTTTCGTTGGTTGTCCCATCTCTCCTGATCATCCTCTCCGTCTCCGTTTATGACTTGACGATTGACCGATTCCATTGGCTCGGCAGCATGATCGGTGGAGTCGACCATTGGTTGTCAGTGCTTGTTCCCTCTCTTGTGTGGCTGGCGTGGTATCAACGAATCGCACAGGGGAGGAGCACAACAACTGGCGTTGGTGAGTTATTGCACGGGTTGTGGCACAAATCGCCGGCCATCCTTGCGGTCGTGGTGGCCACGGGGACCACATTCAATCTCATTGCCTTCGTGACCGGCTTTCCGCTTGGTTCCGGCATCTGGTTACCCTTGCCAAACATCGGACTGCTGACGGTGGTCAACGCGATCCGCGGCCTCATGCTCCTCTTCGCCACCCTCTGGCTGTTGCTCGTCCTGCGCGAGCACACAGTGCCCGATGAGCGGCTGCGCGCCACGGCGTTGGGCGCATGTTGAAGCGAGCGCGCGTGGTGGGCACGCTGGTCAGCGGGGCGCGGGCGCAATGGGCGGAGGCGGTCGCGGCGGCGAGGGACACTTGGTGGCTGCTGCGCCAGTCGCGCGGGCTGGTGATGTTCGTGCTGGTGTTGAGCGTCATCGGCACCACCGAAACGGTCGCCTCGAACTTGATCGTGTCGCGTTCGCGGACGGCGATGGGTATGGACGGGCCCGAAGACACGAAGTCAGACGCCGGTCAGGAGTCGGCAACTGGCAGAGCGAGCCAAACCGACTCGGCACTTCGTCAGGTTGTGAACTTCTCGCGCTCACACGGACTCTGGCCCGCGTTTGTGTTGCCGGAGTTGTGGCCGAGCGGCCATGCAGCTTCTATGACCGCCGTGCAGCTGCTACTGATTTCGCACGACAGGCAGTCGTCAGTGTACAACGAGGAGTCTTTGAGCACAGCGAGCCTGGTCTTCGTCTCGGCGTCATTTTGGGTTCTTTCTTTCGCGTTTTGGAGCGCGTTCGTTGGAGTGGCTCTCGGTTGGGCTCGAGCCGTTGTCCTCGGCGTCCCGTTCGCACTGAGACCGTTCCTCGTTCCAGTGCGCCGTTGGGGTGTCCCAGTTTTCCTCGTCATGCTCACGCTCAGCGCTCTGGAATTCTTCTTTGGCTTGTGGCGCGCTTCGGTGTTCCGCGCGACGCACGGGAATTTGAATGGGACGCTGGCAGAAATTCTCGGTGTTGGGGAGATGGCCGCGCGTGTGATTTCGATGCTGGCGTGGCTGGCGCTGTATTGGTGGCTGGTCAGCGCCACGGGCTTCTGGGCTGGTCTGCGCACGGTGCACCGCGCGGTGTGGCGGCACGCTCCGGCGCTGGTCATCGTTTGTGTGGCGATGGGGACCGCCGGGCGGCTGCTCTGGTTCTTCCCGAGTTTCGCCTTCGGCACTTCATCTCGCTGGGCGCTGTATACGCTGGTTCAGGTGGTCATACTGTATCCTCTCCACTTCGCGGCGGTGCTCGTTTCGCTCTTCGGCACCCTCTGGCTGCTCCTTATCCTCAAGCCGCGTCGCGAAGCGGGGGCGTCCGCAGGTACAATGCCTTACACAGCATGACGGAGGCATTGCCATGCGGAAAGTCGTCGCCTGCCTGGGGGTGGTCGGCCTGGCGCTGATGCCGAGTTGCACCGGCGGCCCGCCGTCGGCCGACATCGCCTACGGCACGATGAAACTCACCCTGCGCGCCGACCAGGCGGTCTATGCCAAGACCGGCTCGGCGAAACTGACGCTGCATGTCGAGTACACCGGCGAGCAGGGGACGGAGGCGCAATACCTGACCGGCCAATCGTTCGACTTCCGCGTCACCCGCGCCGGCGAGGACATCTGGCAGTGGTCGTTCGGGCGCTTCTTCACGCAGGCGATCAAGATGGCGCCGCTCCCCGTCGGCTGGTCGCAGGATTTCACCGCGCAGTGGGACCTGGTGGACAATCAGGCCAAGACCGTCCCGCCGGGGACTTACGAGATCGTCGCCGACTGGACGGTGCGCGAGCAACTGCGCAGCATGCCGATTCAGATTCGCGTGGAGTAGGCGTGGCGCGCGTCCGGCTGCTCGATGAGCGCATCGCCAACCACATCGCCGCCGGCGAGGTCATCGAGCGCCCGGCCTCGGTCGTCAAGGAACTGATCGAGAATGCGCTCGACGCCGGCGCCACGCGCATCGAAGTGACGGTGGAGGGGGCCGGACGGCAGCGGCTGCGCGTGCGCGATGACGGCTCGGGGATGAGCCGCGAGGACGCGGTGCTCGCTCTGCAGCGCCACGCCACCAGCAAGATCGCGTCGCTTGAAGACCTGCGCGCCATCGCCACGCTCGGCTTCCGCGGCGAGGCGCTGCCCAGCATTGCCGCGGTCTCGCACTTGCAGGTGTTGACGCGCCTGCCCGACGAGGACACCGGCACGCTGGTGCGCGCCGAGGGCGGGACGGTGGTGTCGGTGACGCCGGCGGGCGCGCCGCCGGGCACCGAGGTCGCGGTCTCGCGGCTGTTCTACAACACGCCGGCGCGCTGGAAGTTTCTCAAGACCGACCACACCGAAGTGCGGCACATCGCCGAAGTGGTGAGCCGCTTCACGCTCTCGCACCCGGAGTGCGACTGGTTGCTGCTTATTGAGGGCCGGGAGGTGTTCGTCCGCCCCGCCACCGACTCACTGGCGGCGGTGTTGCGCGTCTTGGGCGGCGAATTCGCCGACGCGCTGGCGCCGGTGGATTTGCGCGTACCGGCGGGACATGTCACCGGCTTCATCGCCCGGCCCGACTTGAGCCGCGCGGCGCGGGCGCAGCAGTATCTCTTTGCCAACCGCCGCGCCATCCGCAGCCGGGCGCTGACCATCGCCGCCGAAGAGGCCTATGGCGGGCTGCTGCACGGCGCCCGCTATCCGGTGTTCGTGTTGTCGATCGCGGTGCCGCCCGAGGAAGTGGATGTGAATGTGCACCCGACAAAGGCCGAGGTGCGGTTCGTGCGCGAGCGCGAAATCTTCGCCGCGGTGCGGCGGGCGGTGCAAGAAGCGCTCGCCGGCGCCCGGCTGGCGCCCGCCCTGTCGCTCGCGGCGAGACACGCGTTGCCGAACGCGCCGCTGCCGCCGATGACCGCGGTGCCCGCGGGCTTCCGCGTGCAGCCGCCGCTGCCGGCGACCGATGGCGACGAGAACGGCGCGGCGCTGCGGCTGCGGCCGCTGGCGCAACTGCGGAGCACCTATTTGCTCGTCGAGAGCGGCGAGGGGCTGCTCATCGTCAACCAGCACCGGGCGCACGAGCGGGTCTTGTACGACCGCCTGATCGCCACCGACCTCGACCGCCCGGGCGCGCAGCAGGCGCTGACGCTGCCGCCGACGCTGCACCTGACGCCCGATGAAGCCGCCGCGCTGGCCGCGCGGCTTGCGGTCTTCGCGTCGCTCGGGTTCACGCTCGAACCGTTCGGCGCCAACTCATTTCTCTTGCGCACGGTGCCGGCGGCGCTGGCGAGACTCGACGCCGTGCAACTGGTGCGCGACTTGCTCGAAGAATTGATGTCGTCGCCGGCGGGCGAGGTCGACGCGCCCAGCGGCGCCCGGCAGGCGCGTGAGCACCTGCTCGAAACGATGGCGTGCCGGTCGGCGATCCGGGCCGGCGACGCGCTGACGCCGGAAGAGATGCGCCACCTGCTCGGCGACCTGGAGCGCTGCGCCACGCCCGCCATCTGCCCGCACGGCCAACCCATCATCTTTTCGATCACGCACGCCGAGCTCGACCGGCGGTTTCAGCGGTAAGTGAGCGCCAGAGCCCCCTTCCCCATCCTCGTCATCGTCGGGCCGACGGGCGCCGGCAAGTCGGCGATGTCTATCGCGGTGGCGGAGCGCGTCGGCGGCGAGGTGGTGACCGCCGACTCGACGCAGGTCTACCGCGGCTGCGACATCGGCACCGACAAGCCGACCGTCGCCGAGCGCCGCGGCGTCCCCCACCACGGCCTCGACATCGCCGACCCGCACGCTGGGTTCACGGTCGCTGAGTATGTGGCGCACGCCGAGCGGGCGCTCGCCGACATTCACGCCCGCGGGCGGGTGCCGATCCTGTCGGGCGGGACCGGCCTCTACATTCAAGGCGTGTTGGAGCCGTGGGGGTTTGCCCGCACGCCGCCGGACGAAGCGCTGCGTGCCCGCTACTACGCCCTCGCCGCGCAGGAGGGCAACGCCGCGGTGCATGCCCGCCTCGCCGGGGTGGACGCGGAGAGCGCCGCGGCCATCCATCCGAATAATCTGAAGCGGGTCGTGCGTGCTATTGAGGTCTACGAACTGACGGGGCAGCCGTTGAGTCACTGGAAGCGCCTCGACGCCGAGCGGCCTCCGCGCTATCAGGCGCGCATCGTCGGGCTGACGCTGCCGCGGCCGCTGCTCTACCAGCGCATCGACGAGCGCGTGCACGCGGAACTGGCGAAGGGATTGCTCGATGAAGTGAAGCGCCTGCTGGATGCGGGTGTGCCGCCCGACTCGCAAGCGATGCACGGGCTCGGCTACCGGCAACTGATCCCGGTGGTGCGCGGCGAGGTGCCGCTGGAGGCGGCGGTCTATAATCTGCAGCGTGACACGCGGCACCTGGCGCGGCGGCAGTTCACCTGGTTTCGGCGGATGCAGGCGGTCGAGTGGCTGGACTGGTCGGTCGCCGGCTGGGAGGCGGCGGTGACGCAGATCGCGGAGATAGCACGACAAATACAGGCGGAGACGAGAAAATGAATGAACCCGGTGAACCGAAATTCACCTATCTGACTCTTGAAAATGAGGTGGAGCTCTACGGCCCGACCCGTCAGCATCTTGATGTTCACTGGGGGCATGACATGCGCGATCGGGTCCTCGTTGACATCGCCGCCATGAACATCAAGAGGAGAGAACCGGGTTCAGCGGGATTTCTCCTAAGCTTGGAAGAAGCGCGACAACTCTCCCTCGCGCTCGAAGCGGCGGCACAGGAAGTTGGTCAATGGTGGACGCAACACCACCCAGACGAATGTGAGGACTGCAATCCTGCCCTTCTAAGCGAAAACATCCGGGAAGAAACTGCCGACCTCAAGGGTCAGGCAGACGAATACAGCGCACTCATTCCAAGACTTGGGCCCAATCTGCTGTTCTGGAAGGGACAAGGCCTTGGTAATGACTTTATCATCGCTCACGATTACCGCTTGAAAGCGTCCGAAGAGGCGCTGCCTCGGCTGGCGATGCGCTGGTGCGACCGGCGCACGGGCATCGGCGCCGACGGGCTGCTGCTGATCGGGCCCTCCGATAAGGCCGACTACAAGATGCGCCTGATCAACGCCGACGGCTCCGAAGCCGAGATGTGCGGCAACGGCATCCGCTGCGTCGCCCGCCTGGCCTTCGAAACCGGAATTGCCGCGCGCGAGCAGACGGTCGAGACGCTGGCCGGCCTGATGAAGCCGCGGGTGAATGTGGTGGAGGGTCAGGTCGTCTCAGTCACCGTGGACATGGGCGCGCCGCACTTGCGCCGCCGCGAGATTCCAATGGCCGGTCCCGACACGGAGACCGTCGTGCAGGAGCCGCTGGCGGTCAACGGCCGTGAACTCGACATCACCGTCGTCTCGATGGGCAACCCGCATGTCGTCGTCTTCGGGCAGAGTTGGGACCGCGAGCAGGTACGTGACCTGGGGTCGCGCATCGAGCGCCTGCCCGTCTTTCCGGCGCGGACGAATGTGCAGTTCACCGAGGTGCTGCGGCGCAATGAGTTGCGCGTCTCGAGTTGGGAGCGCGGCGCCGGCGCCACGCGGGCGTGCGGGACCGGCGCCTGCGCGGCGGTGGTGGCGGCGCACATGGCGGGCTTCGCCGACCGGCGGGCCTCGGTGCACCTCCCCGGCGGCACGCTGGCCATCGAATGGACGGAGGCGGGGCCGGTGCTAATGACAGGCCCCGCCGAAATCGTGTATACGGGGGAGGTTGCACTCGACGGCTGATGTAGGAGGCGGCATGCGACTGATTGGGGAGAACCGGCAATTGGACATCGACCGCGGCCAGATGCTGCGGCTCTCGGGACCGATCGATTCGAATTCGGTGGGACAGGTCATCTTCGAAATGTTCGACGCCGCGGAACGCTTCCCGAAGCGGCCGCTTTATCTCTTCATCAATTCCGACGGCGGCGACCTGTATCAAGTGTTCGCGCTGCAAGACGCCAAGGCACTGACGGGTGTGCACCTGGTCACGGTGGCATTCGGCATCGCCTATTCGGCGGCGCTGTTCCTGATGCAAGTGGGCGACGAACGGCTGGCCACGCCGACGGCGCACTTCCTCTTCCACGCCGGCCACATGGACTTCACCGGCAACTATGCCGACGCCATCGAGATGGTGAAGCAGCGCGAGGTCATCAACGAGCGGCTGTATGCGTTCCTGTCGGAGCGCATCGGACGGCCCGCGGCCGAATTGCGGGAACTGGCGGGCAAGGACCAGTACTGGACGCCGCAGGAGGCCATCGCCTACGGCGCGATTGACGCCATTCTCTGATGGCTGGCCCTGCAAAGCTGCAGCGAAGCAGGGGGTTCCGCTACGCCATCTTGGGCGCCGGGCGGCAGGGCGTGGCCGCGGCGTTCGATGTGGCGGCGCACGGCGACGCGGAGGCGGTGCTGGTGTTCGATTTCGAGCGCACGCGCGCCGACCAGGGAGCGGCGTTGGTGAATCGCCTGGCGGGGCGCGCGGTGGCGACGGCCGCCACACTCGACGCGAGTGACATTGCCGCGGTCGAGCGCGCCGTGAAGGGCGTCACCGCCACAGTCAGCGGGCTCCCCTACTTCCTCAACCCCTCGGTGGCGGCGGCGGCGGTGCGCGCCGGCAGCCATTTCTGTGATATGGGCGGCTCGACCGAGCGCGTATTCGAGGAATTGGAACTCGACGGCGCCGCCCGCGCCGCGGGCGTCTCGGTCGTCCCCGATTGCGGCTATCAGCCCGGCGCCGGCAACACGCTGGCGGCGTATGCGGTGGCGCAAGTGCCGCGGGCGGAGCGGGTGCGCATACTCGTAGGCGGGCTGCCGCAGCAACCGCGACCGCCGCTCAATTACCAGATGGTGTTCAGCGCGCACGGACTGCTGAAGGAATATGCCGAGCCGGTCACCATCCTGCGCGGCGGCAAGGTCACCAAGGTGGAACCGCTGACGGAGTTGGAAACGCTCGATCTGACGGGCTTCGGCACGCTGGAGGCGTTTCTGACATCGGGGAGTTCCTCGACAAACCCGTGGACTTACGAGGGGCGCTTGCAGGCGTTCGAAGTGAAGACGCTGCGCTACCCCGGCCATTGCGAACAAATCCGCGTGCTGCGCGCGCTGGGACTGCTGTCGAATGACGCGGTGAGTGTGGACGGCGCCACGGTGACGCCGCGGCTGTTCACCGGCGCGCTGTTCGAGAAACACCTGACCTTCCGCGACGCGCCCGATGTGTGCGTGATGCGGGTCGAGTGCGAGGGGCCGGAGGGCGGGCTGACGATTGACTGGCTCGACCGCGCTGATGCGAAGACCGGCTTCACCGCGATGGAGCGCTGCACCGGCTTCTCGGTCGGCATCGTCGCCGCGATGCAGGCGCGCGGTCTGATCCCGCCCGGCGCGCACCGGCCCGAGGTCGGCGTCCCCGCCGAGGCGTTCCTCGGTGAATTGCGAAAGCGCGGGTTCACACTGACTGAGACGAAAGCGAAATTGCCTGTGGCGGCGCGGGCGTGAAACCCGCCGCCCGGCTCGAGGCCATCCCCCCCTACCCCTTCACCGCCATCGCCCGGGCGAAAATGGCGGCCATCGCTGCCGGCGCCGACATCATTGACCTCTCCATCGGCGACCCCGACCTGGGCACGCCCGCGCACATCGTCGCCGCGCTGAAAGCGGCGGTCGACGACAAGCGCACGCACCGCTACGACGAGACCGGCTCGGGCCTGCCCGAGTTCCGGCAGGCGGTGGCGCAGTGGATGCAGCGGCGGTTCGGCGTCGCCCTGAACCCGGACACTGAAGTGCTGCGCCTGATCGGCTCGAAGGAAGGGCTGGCGCATTTGCTCTGGGCGTTGGTGGGGCCGGGCGATGTGGTGCTCTACCCTGACCCGGGCTATCCGGTGTATCGCGTCAACGCGGCGCTGGCGGGCGCCGAGGGCTACCCGGTGCCGCTGACCGCGGCGAACGGCTGGCGGCCCGACCTCGCCGCGATTCCGTCCGCAATCGCCCAGCGCGCACGCGTGCTGCTGATGTGCTACCCGCATATGCCGACCGGCGCGGTGATTGACGAGGCGGGGCTGCGCGAGATGGTCGCCTTCGCCCGCCAGCACGACCTGGTGCTCGCCTACGACCACGCCTATTCCGAAATCACCTACGACGGCTATGCTGCCCCGTCGCCGTTGCAGATTGCTGAAGCCCGTGAGCGCACCATCGAATTCCATTCGCTCTCGAAGGGCTACCGGATGACCGGCTGGCGCATCGCCTGGGCGTGCGGCGGCGCGGACATCGTCGCGGCGCTCTGGAAACTGAAGTCGAATCTCGACTCGGGGGTGTTCCTCGCCATCCAGCGGGCGGCGGTGACGGCGCTGACCGGCCCGCAGGATTGCCTTGAAGAGAACCGCCGCGTCTACGGCGAGCGGCGCGATGTCATCATCGCGGCGCTGAACGCGGCGGGCTGGAAGTTGGAGCCGCCGCGTGGGGCGATGTATGTCTGGGCGCCCGTGCCGAAGGGACTGACCTCGGCCGAATTTTGCGAGCGGGCGCTGCGTGAGGCGGCGGTGGTGTTCACGCCCGGCGCCGCCTTCGGCGCGCAGGGCGAGGGCTGGTTCCGCATCGCGCTGTCGTGCGTCGGCGGGACGGAGCGCGTGCGCGAGGCGATGCGGCGCCTCGCGGACACACTGCCGGTGATATGCCGCAAATAGCGCAGGGCATTTCGCAGTGGGCGGGTCCGGCGCAGCGCGCGGTCGTCCTGACGCTCGACACGCCGCACCACGATTACGAGGAGTCGCTCGCCGAACTGCGTGCTCTGGCCGTCACCGCGCGCGTCGACCTGCTCACGGTCGTCACGCAGCGGCGCGACCGCCACGACCCCTCGTTCTTCGTCGGGCGCGGCAAATCGCGTGAGGCGAGCGAAGTTGCGAAGACGCTCGGTGCGGAATTGATCGTGGTGGACGCCGACCTGAGCCCGCGGCAACAGCGCAATCTCGAAGAGCAGACCGATTTGCCGGTCATTGACCGGCCGGGCCTGATCCTGGACATCTTCGCCCGCCGCGCGAAGTCGAACGAAGGCAAAATCCAGGTCGAACTGGCGCAACTCGAGTATCTGCTCCCACGGTTGGTCGGTCACGGCACCATGCTCTCGCGCCTGGGCGCGGGCATCGGCACACGCGGGCCGGGTGAAACGAAACTGGAAGTGGATCGCCGCCGGTTGCGCGATCGCATTCGTCACCTGCGCACGGAGTTAAAGAAGGTGCAGTCGCACCGGGCGCTGCTGCGCGCCGGCCGTGACCGGATGCGGATGCCCGTCGTCTCGCTGGTCGGCTATACGAACGCGGGCAAGTCCACGCTGCTGAATGCGCTGTCGGGCTCGGAAGTGTTCGTCGAAGACCGCCTGTTCGCCACGCTCGACCCGACGACGCGCAAGGTGATGCTCGCCGGCGGCGCCGAGGTGCTGCTCACCGACACCGTCGGCTTCATCCGCGACCTGCCGCCGCTCTTGGTCGCGGCGTTCCGCGCCACGCTCGAAGAGGTGGTCGAATCGGATGTGCTGGTGCATGTGATTGATTACGCGAACCCGCTCTGGCGCGAGCAGGTGGAAGCGGTGAACCGTGTCCTGGCCGACCTAGGCGCGGTCGGCAAACCGGTTGTGGCCGCGTTCAACAAGATGGACCGCGTCGTCGAGTATTCGGGGCGGCTGCCGATCCTCGACGGCGTCGCGTCGTCGGTTGCTATTTCCGCGCGCACCGGCGACGGCCTCGACGCGCTGCGCCTCGCCATCAGCCAGGCGCTGCGCCTGCGCTGGGAGCGCCTGCAGGTGATCATCCCGTACGACCACGGCGAACTCATCAACCTGGCACACGAGCGCGGCCGAGTGCTCGCCGAGGAGTATGGGATGAAGGGCGTGGCGGTTTCGGTCGAAGTGCCGGGCGAATTGTTGGAGCGGTTCCGCCCGTACATCGAACCGGCGGCCTGATTGGCCGCCCGGCAATCGGTCGCTTGACCCGCCGCGCGGCCGCTGCGTACAATGCCGTGGTTCGAATCCCGCCCGTTCACCCAGAGGTCACGATGGACCTGCGACGCAACGACGACCGGCACACCCGTGATTTCCGCATCCTCGAATGGTTGAGCAAGCGCTACGGCCGCCATGGCTTGGTGATGATTCTGGCCAAGCGCGGCCGGCAATTGCGCGACCGGCCGGAGTTGTTCAATGAACCCCGGATGGCGGGTCTGGTGCAGCGCGCGATGCTCGAATTGGCCAGCGGCGCGATCCGCGTCGAGGAGCCTCCCGCCGAGGACGAATAGGGTGTGACGCCCCCGGCCGATTATTACGAACAGTTGGGGGTCGGCCGCAGCGCGTCAGCGGATGAACTGAAGACGGCCTATCGTCGCTTGGCGCGCGAGTTGCACCCCGATGTCAACCCCGAGCCGGACGCCGCCGAGCGCTTCAAGCAGGTCTCCGAGGCCTACGCCGTCCTGCGCGACCCCGACAAACGCGCTCGGTATGACGCCTATGGCGCCGCCGGCGTCCGCGGCTGGCCGTCGGACGGCGGCGACCCGTTCAGCACAATCTTCTCCGACTTCCCCGACCTGGCTGATTTCTTCGGCGCCGTTTTCGGGGGCCGCACCCAGCCGCGCGGGCCCCGCATCCACCAGGGCGACTCGCTGCGCGCCGATGTGGACCTGACTTTCGAGGAGGCGTATCGCGGCGCCGCGCGCGAACTGCAAGTGACGCGCCGCCGCCCCTGTGCGACTTGCGACGGCAAGGGCAGCGCGTCGGGGACGCCGCCGGTGGCGTGCGAGGTGTGCCGCGGCGCCGGCCAGGTGCAGAGCGTCAGCCGCGGGCTGTTCGGGATGCAGATGTCCACGGTCTTCACTTGCTCGCGCTGCCGCGGCGACGGATTTGTAATTGCCGACCCGTGCCGCAGTTGCGACGGCAGCGGCCTGCAGCGCCGGCGCGAGGCGGTCACCGTTGACATCCTTGCCGGCGTCGAAAACGGTGAGCACCTCCGCCTGGAGGGCGAAGGAGATACCGGATTGCGCAACGGCCCGCCGGGCGACTTGATCGTCGTCCTGCATGTGCGCTCCGACGCGCGCTTCCGCCGCCGCGGGACCGAACTCATCACCACCGTGGCCCTGCCGTTCACCATCGCCGCACTCGGCGGCACGCTCGACATCGAGACGCTCGACGGCCCGACGACGGTGGACATCCCTGCCGGCACACAATCGGGCACGACGCTGCGTGTCCCGATGAAGGGAATGCCCGACCCGCACAGCGGCCGCCGGGGCGACCTACACGCGGTGCTGTATGTCTCGGTGCCGCGGCGCCTGACCAAGGAGCAGAAACGCATCCTGCAGCAGTATCGCGACGCAGGCGGCGACCGCGTCGGCGATGACGAAGACGCCAAGGGCTTCTTCGAACGCCTGCGCGAGGCGCTCGGGCGCGACTGATGGCACGCGACCGCTTCGCGCAGGGGCTGTTCTTCGGGGCCGGCGTGGCGGCGCTGGTGGTGGCGGGCTGGCTGTTCGTCAAACTCCTCGCCCTGTTCGTGATGGTGCTCCTTGCCCTCATCATCGCTTCCGGCCTATCGCCGGTGGTGCGTGCCGTGGAGCGCGTCAAGTTTGGAAAAAAGCACCTGCCGCGCGCCGTGGCGATCGCGCTGCCGCTGTTGGTCGTCGTGCTGCTTGTCATCGGGTTCGGTTCGATGGTGGTGCAGGTGGTGGGGCGCGAGGCGCAGGACTTCAGCGCGCGCTGGCCGGAATACGAGGCCCGCGCCCGCGACTGGGTGGATGCGATGTCGGCGCGCTACACCTGGCTGCCCGACCAGAGCCAAGTGTTCGAAAAACTGCGCGGCTCGCTCGGCCAGTTGGCGCAACTCTCCACCTCAGGCATCGGGGCCGTCTTCGGAGTCCTCGGTGGCGTGGCGTCGTCCCTCTTGGTGGTCTTCATCGCGTTCAACCTGCTGCTTTCCCGCGAGGCCATCACCGGGGCCCTGCTGGCGATGGTGCCCGACCACCGCCGCGCCGCGACGCGCACCATCTGGCGCAAGATGTCGCTGCAACTCGGCGGCTGGGTGCGGGCGCAACTCATCCTGGCGATTGTGATGGGCGGCTCGGCTTGGATTTGGCTCACCGTCCTCGGCGTGAAGTACGCCTTTCTGTTGGCGGTGCTGGTGGGCTTGGGTGAATTCGTCCCGATGCTGGGGCCGACCATCGCCGCGGGCACGGCGGCGCTGGTGGCAGTGTTGACGGGCAGTCTCAATCAGGCGCTACTCGTGATAGTCTTGTCGGTGGTGATGCAGGGGCTGGAGAACTATTACCTAGTGCCGCGCATCATGCGATCGGAAGTCGGTCTGCATCCGCTGGTGACCGTTCTGTCGTTTCTGGGGGGCGGGATGCTGCTCGGGCTGGTCGGCGCGGTGCTGGCGGTGCCGGTGGCGGCGGCGTTGAGCGTTCCGTTCCATGAGGTGCTGCAGCCGGCGCTGGCGCGCTGGAGCGGGAACAACGAGCGCGCGGCGCCGTCATAACAGGTCAGGAGGAAGCGTGATGCGAGGCATCTTGTTGACGGGCGTAGTCCTCGGTTTCGTTGCAGTCAGTGCGCGGCCGGCGTCGGCGCGCGTGACCTTGAGCGGCGTGATGGAGCGCGAGCGGGCGACCATCACCATCTATCGCTCCGATGTCAGTCTGGTGCAGGAATGGCGGACGGTCGGCTTGCGCCGCGGCGACAATGTCCTGCAACTCGACTGGGCGGGTGTGAACATCGACCCGATGTCGCTGCGCCTGACGACGCCGCCGGGCAGCGGCCTGACGCTCACCGACACCGCCCTCGCCGACAACGCCCAGGCGGTGCATTGGACGGTGAATGCCGCCGCGGCGAAAGAAGTGCCACTGTCGGTGTCCTATTACCTGCGCGGGCTGTCGTGGAGCACGGAATACACGGCTTGGCTTGACGCTGAGGAGAAGCACTTGACGCTGACCGGCGACGCGGTGCTGGTGAACCGGTCGGGCGAAGATTTCCGCGGCGTGGCGGTGCGGCTGCTGCTCGGCGACCTGCGCTTTATGTCGCCGGCAATGCTGGCGGCGAAGTCACAAGTTGCCCAAGCGCCGGCGCTGGCTGGCCGGGCGATGGATTCGATGGCGATGGAAGCGATGCCGGCGCCGCCCGCCTTCGAACAGGAGCAACTGGCCGACTACAACCTGTTCGCGCTGCCCAAGCCGGTGGACTTGATCAGCGGCGAAACACGCCGCCTGCCGTTGCTCGAGAGCAAGTTGATCGAATTCAAGCGCGTGTATCGCTTCGACCCGCGCATCAACGGCCAGTGGCCGATGGTGCACTTCCGCATCGACAACAAGGAAGATGTCGGCCTGGGCCGGGCGCTGCCGCCGGGCATTGTCCGCGCGTTCCGCGCTGACGCGCAGGGCGTCCTCAGTCTGGTCGGCGAGGACCTGCTCGACTACCGGCCGGTGGGCGAGGAAGTGCGGCTGTTCTTTGGATTTTCGCGCGACATCGTCGTCGAAGCGAAGCAGATGGCGATCAATTATGAACCGGCGCCCTCGCGGCAGGGCCAGCAGGCACACTATGTGGTGCGTGATTTCCAGGTGACCGTGCGCAACCGGCGCACCGAGGCGTCGAATGTCGAAATTCGCCAGTACTACCAGGGCAAAGTGGACAAGGCGAGCGACGAGTATAAGGACATCGACGCCAACACCATCCAGTTCGCCTTTTCGCTGAAGGCCGGGGACACGAAGGTCATCACCTACCGCACCCGAGAATTCCAGTGGGGCCCGGCGCCGGAGCAACCTTGACCCGCCCGCAACCCCGCCTGATAATCGCCGCGCCTCGTGACAGTGAGGGGGAGCCCTAATGCCGCCCGACAGCAGCACCCCGATGTGGTGGCTGATTTTCAGCGGCGCGTTCTATCTCTTGGGCACGCTGACTTTTCTCGCGCTCATCTTCGCGTTTTTCGCCATCAAGTCGCGTGTGGACCGGTTCTTCAAGAAGGTGGAAGGCATCGTCGAACCGGCGGGCGAGAAGGTGAACCGCATCCTCGACCGCGCCGAGAAGACCGTCGACACCGTCGCCACGCGCGTCGACAAAGTGACCGAGCAGGCCGAAGCCACCGCCCGCCGCGTGGCGGAGCGCGTCGACTATGTCACCGGCCGCTACGAGTCCATCGTCTTGCAGCCCGCCAATCAGTTCGCCTCGGTCGTCGCCGGCTTGCAGGGGGCGTGGGAGCGGTTCCGCGGCCGGCGCGCGCCTCGCAAGGACGCGGGGGACTCGGAGCCCGACACGCCTGCATGAAGGCGATGCTGCTGGCGGCGGGCGCGGGCACGCGCCTCCGCCCTCTGACCAATCGCCTGCCCAAAGTGATGGTGCCGGTCGCCAACCGGCCCGTCCTGGAGTATCTCGTCCGCCATCTCGCCGCGCAGGGTTTCACCGATCTCGCCGTCAACCTCAACTACCTCCCCGACCCCATCACGGCCTATTTCGGCGACGGGTCGCGCTGGGGCGTACGTATCACCTACTCGCTCGAAGCGGGCGAAGTGCTCGGCACCGCCGGCGGCGTGAAGAAACTGCAATCGTTTCTCGACGGCGACTCATTCCTGGTGATGGGCGGCGATGACCTGACGACCGCCGACCTGCGCACCTTCGCCGCGGCGCACCGCGCGCACGAGGCGCTCGCCAGCATCCTGGTGCGGCACGCGGACGACCCCTCCGAATACGGGCTGGTGCAGTTCAGCGACGACTTCCGCATCGCGGGCTTCGTCGAGAAGCCGAAGGACTATCCCGAGGGCGGCGGTTGGGTCAGCGCCGGCATCTATTGCTTCCACCCGCGCATCTTCGCCGAAATCCCCGCGGAGTCGGTCTACGATTTCGCGCGCCAGGTCTTTCCCGCCATCCTGGCCCGCGGCGAGCGGTTTTTCGTCCACCAGGCCGCCGGCTACTGGCGCGATATCGGCCACCTCGGCGAATATTTGGCGGCCAACCAGGAACTCGTGCGCGGCATTCCCGGCATCGCCGCCCCGGGCGAGCCGCGCGGCTCGGCGCGCATCGAGCCGGGTGCTCGCCTCGCCGCGACCGCCACGGTGGAGGGTTTCTCGCTCATCGGCGAAAGAGCAATGGTGGAAGCGGGCGCCCGCATCCGCGACAGCGTTGTCGGCGCCCGGGTGCGCGTCGGCGCCGAAGTTGTCCTCGAAGATTGCGTCGTCTGGCCTGACACTACGATTGCCGCCGGCGCGCGGCACCGCCGCGCCATCCTGCTGCCCGACGAGGTCGTGCCCGTCCCCTAGCCCGGCCAGGATTGCACGCCGCGGCGTCGAACCCTCGCGGCAACGGCTGAAGTTGGGAGGGCCACATGCGTCGCCTCGTCCTCGGTCTCGCCATCCTCGCGGTCTGTCCGGTGTTGGCGGCGTCGCCGGCGCCGGCACTGGCGCAGCAGACGCGCACGCCCGCTATTTCCCCCGACGGCAAGACCATTTTCTTTGTCTACATGGGCGATATCTGGCGCGTGCCCGCGATCGGCGGCGACGCGTTCCGACTGACGGTAAACCCGGCGCATGACACCAGCCCGGTCGTCACCCCTGACGGACAAAGCATCGTGTTTGCCTCCGACCGCGCCGGCAACATCAATTTGTATGTGATGGCGGTGGACGGCGGCACGCCCCGGCGGCTCACCACCGGCAGCCATGACGACACACCCGAGTGTGTGACGCGCGACGGGAAGTGGGTCATCTTCCGCTCGAATGCCTTCGGGCGGCTGGACCTCTTCAAAGTGGCACTGGCCGGCGGGCCGCCCATCCGGCTGTCGTGGGACTATTGGGAGTTGGAATACTTCGGCTCTGTCTCGCCCGACGGCAAGCGCATCGCGTTCGACCTGAACGGCTCGCCCGGCGCGTGGCGGCGGCACGGCCATCGCACTCCCAACAGCGCCGACATCTGGACGGCCGACTTCACCACGCCTCTCTCCAACCTGCGCCGCGTGACCGAGAACACCTGGCAAGACTTCAACCCCGAGTGGTCGCCCGACAGCCAGTGGCTCTACTACATCGGTTCCGAGACCGGCACGCCGAATCTGTGGCGGATGCACGCCGATGGGACCGCCGCGAAGCAACTCAACTTCCATTTCGAGGACGGCGCCCGCCTGATGCACCTGGCGGCCGACGGCTCGGCGGCCGTGTACGAATATCTGCACGGCATCTGGCGCTACGATGTCGCTTCGGGCGAGACGCAGGCGGTGCCCATCCGCATCAACGCCGACATCCGCTTCAATGCGGTCAACGAGTACACCTTTGCCGGGACGGGCGTGGACGAGTACGCGCTGTCGCCCGACGGCAAACTGCTGGCCCTCATCATTCACGGCGATCTCTTCGTCGCGCCCGCCGACGGCGGCGGAGCCGCCCGGCAAGTCACCAGCACGCCGCAGCGCGAAGAACAATTGACCTGGGCGCCCGACAGCCGCCGTCTCGCCTACACCGGCCTGCGCGGTGCGACCCGAGACCTGTTCGTGGCCGACCTGCGCGACGGCAGTGAGAAGCGCCTGACCTCCGGCCCGGGCGATGTCACCGGCCCCGCCTGGGGGCCGAAGCCGGACTCGGACATCGCCTATCTGTGGAACCGAGCCGAAATCCGTGCTATTGCGCCCGACGGCAGTAACATGCGGACGGTGACCAAAGGACACTTCCCGGACGCCTACGAATCCGGCGCCGGTGTGATTGCGTGGTCGCCCGACGGCCAATGGATTGCGTATTCGGAGCCAGGGAAGCAGTGGCAGGGGGATATGTGGGTAGTCCCGAGCGCCGGCGGCGCGCCGCAGCAGGTGGCGTGGGTGTCGAAGAGTTCCTCGGCGCCGCAATGGGCGGCGAACGGCAAATTCATTTACTTCAGTAACGAGCAGTCGGGCGACGCCGACCCTTACATCGTCGACCTGCAATCGCGCGCACCGACCTTCGAAGACGAGAAACTGACCAAGCTGCTTTCCGAATATGACAAGAAACCGGCCGCGCCCGCGGCGGGCGAGCCGAGCAAGCCCGGCACCGCCGTCACTGTTGATTTCGCCCGCATAGAGGAGCGACTGCGCCGCGTCACCGCGCTGGGCGTGTCGGTCAGTGACTTAGCGGTCACGCCCGACGGCGAGACGATGGTGGTCATCGCCACCATCGGCCGCGCCGGCGCACAGTTGGCGTCGTTCCCGACCGACCCCGACAAGCCCTTCGAGTTCAAGCAACTGACCACCGCGCCGGGCGGCAAGGGCGGCCTCACCATCGACCGGCAAGGGCGCAACGCCTACTTCCTGAGCGGCGGGCGACTGATGCGGATGGCGCTGGCCGGCGGATCGCCGGCGCCGGTGGACTTCACCGCCCGCCAGACGCGTGACGAATTCGCCGAGAACCGCGCCGTCTTCGACGAGGCGTGGTGGACGCTCGACCGGATGTTTTACGACCCCAACCACAACGGGGCCGACTGGGGTGCGGTGCGCCGCGAGTACGCGGCGCTGCTGCCCAACATTCTCGACAAAGATGACCTGTACGACATGCTCCTCGAAATGATCCACCGCCTCGACGCCTCGCACCTGGGCGTCACGGCGCCCGCGCGGCCCGGCTTCGGCAGCGACGCCACCGGGTATCTCGGCGTCGAGTGGGACTGGGCGGAACTCGACCGCAGCGGCCGCTACCGCATCGCCCGTGTCATCCCCGACGGCCCGGCGGCCAATCCGACTACGGCGCTCAAGGCCGGCGACTATGTCCTGGCGGTCAACGGCCAGGACATCGCGGCGGGCGCGGCTATCGATTCACTGCTCAACCGCACCGTCGGCCGGCGCACGACGCTGACCGTCGCCGCCGCGCCGGGAGGCGAGTCGCGGACCGTCGCGCTCAACCCCATCAGCCGGCCGGCGCAGATGGGCCTCGAATACGAGGCGTGGATCGAGAATTGCCGCCGGCTGGTCAGCGAGGTCAGCGGCGGGCGGGTCGGTTATGTACACATCGCGGCGATGGACGAGACCTCGCTCACCCGCTTCAAGACCGAACTCACGACGAAACTGGCCGGCACGGAAGCAGCGGTGATTGATGTGCGGTTCAACGGGGGCGGTTCCACCGCCGACGACTTGCTGGCCATCCTGGAAGTGAAGCCCTGGGTGGTGCATACTTACCAGGGCCTCCCCTACCCCGTCTCCGACTCGATCCTGCGTGGGTACAGTTACGAGCGCCCGACCGCCTGCGTGATCAACCAGTGGTGCTTCAGCAACTCCGAGGTCTTCGCCGAGGGCTTCCGGCGACTCGGCATCGGGCCGGTCATCGGTTGGCCGACATCCGGTTCCGTCATCTCGACCGGCGGCAGGGGCCTGCTTGACGGCGGCTTCATTCGGACGCCGCAACTGGGTGTGCTGACCGCCGACGGCGAGAACTTGGAAATGGGCGCACGCAAGCCCGATATCCCGGTCGCCTACGATCCGATGGCCATCCTGGCCGGGCGCGACCCGCAGGTGGAGCGGGCGGCGCGGGAACTGCTCGCCGTCGTCGACGCGCGCAAACCCACCCACGCGGGCCGTTAGCCCGCCCGCTTGCGAGTGACGCTGTGAGCCCCGCCGACGCTGACCGCCGCGGGGCGCCGCGTGTCTTGCGCGCCGGGCGGCACCGCCTGCCCCTTGGCGCCAAGACCTATGTGATGGGTATTCTCAATTGCACGCCCGACAGTTTCGCGGGCGACGGCTTCGCCGGCCGGCCGCGGGAAGCGATCGAGGCGGGACTGCGGATGGTGGACGAGGGCGCGGATGTCCTCGACATCGGCGGCGAGTCGACGCGGCCGGGCTCCGAGGCGGTCGGCCCCGCCGAGGAACTGCAACGCGTCATCCCGGTCATTGAGGGGCTGGCGCACCGGACGCCGGCGCCGCTCTCGGTGGACACCTGGAAGGCCGAAGTGGCGCGCACGGCGCTGAAGGCGGGGGCGTCCATTGTCAATGACATTTCCGGGCTGCACTTCGACCGGGAGATGGCGGAGACGGCGGCGCTGGCGGGCGCGGCGGTCGTCGTGATGCACATCAAGGGCAAGCCGCGCACGATGCAGGAGAACCCGCAGTATGGCGACCTGCTGGCCGAAGTGAAGACCTACTTGATGGAGGGCATCACGAAGGCGCGCAAGGCGGGCCTGGGCGATGACCAAATTGTGCTCGATCCCGGCATTGGCTTCGGCAAGCGGCCAGAGCACAATTTGGAACTGCTCCGGCGGCTGGTGGACATCGTTTCGCTTGGCTTTCCCGTACTGGTGGGGCCCAGCCGCAAGACATTCATCGGGCACCTGCTCGACCAGCCGGTCGAGCAGCGCCTGGAAGGGACGCTTGCCGCGGTGGCGGTCGCCATCGCGCATGGCGCCGATTTCGTGCGCGTGCACGATGTCGCGGCGGCGCACCGCGTGCGCGTCGTCGCCGATGCTATCGTGCGCGGCGCCCCGCGGCCGTGAGCGCGGCGCGCCGCGTCTTTCTCTCTCTCGGCAGCAACCTCGGCGACCGCGCCGCGCATCTTGATTGTGCCCGCGCCGGCCTGGAGCGAGCCGCCATTCACATCATTCGAGCGTCCAGCGTCCATGAGACCGAACCGTGGGGCGTCGCCGACCAGGCGAAGTTCCTCAACCAATGCCTCGCCTGCGAATCCGACCTCGCTCCGGCGGACCTGCTGCGCACGGTCAAGGCCATCGAGCGCCAGTGTGGCCGCGAGCCCGGCACTCGCTGGGGGCCGCGGGTCATTGACATCGATTTGTTGCTGATCGAGGGCGTCACGGTGGCCGACGAGGCGCTTCGCCTGCCGCACCGGCATCTGACGGACCGGGAGTTCGTCTTGGCGCCGCTGGCGGAGATTGCGCCCGACCTGCCGCTGCCCACCGGTCGGACGGTGGGCGAGCAACTGGCGTGGCTGCGCCACCAAGGGCCGCACAACGGCTAGCAAGCGGCGGGCGGTGGTAGAATCGCCGTAGGAGTCTGATTCGGCATGGCGACCTACACTTACACCGCCCGCTCCCGCGAAGGCCAGCAAGTCAGTGGCCGCATCGAGGCCACGACGGAACGCGAGGCCGTCACCAAATTGCGGGCGCTCGGCCATATGCCGACCGCGGTGCGCCACGAGCAGAAGCCGCAGGTGAACTCGGTGTGGAAGTGGCTGACGCGCACCTACCTGGCGCCGTTCATCTATCCGGCGAGCACGAAGGCGAAGGCGGCGTTCTTCCGGTCGTTCGCGGTGTTGCTGGGCACCGGCATGGGGATGCAAGAACTGGGCGAAGCGCTCGCCGAGAGCACCACCAACCGCACGCTGCGGCGCGTGTCGCTGGAGATCGGCGATGCCGGCCGGCGCGGCGAGACGATTTCGTCGGTGATGCAGGAATACCCGGGCGTCTTCCAACGCCACATCATCTCGCTCATCAAGACGGGCGAGACCGGCGGGTCGCTCGAACAGACGCTGCGCCAGATTGCCGACTTCCTCGACATCGCCTACGAGATCGAACTTGAATTCAAGATGCAGACCTTCTATCCGAAGGTTCTGGCGGTCGTGATTCTCGGCTTGCCGCTGGCGGTCGTGACGGCGTTCCCCCCGGCGGCGCAATTCCTGACGCCGCTGATGTCGCTCTCGACTATCTGGGCGATCGTCGGCATTTTCTTTGCGGCCTACATGATTTGGAAAGCGCTGATGACCTGGGAGCCGTGGAAGCGCGGCATCGACCGGATCAAATTGTTACTTCCCTGGGTGGGTGGCGTCATCCGGCGGTCGGCGACGGCCCGCTGGGCGCGGGCGATGGCGCTGCTGTATGCGGCGGGCGTGCCGCTGCGGACGGCGATGGAGGCGTGTTCGGAGGCGGTCGGCAACTCGGCGATGGCGGCGGACCTGCTGCATGTGGCGCCGCTGGCCGACAAAGGCATCCCCTTCCACGAAGTGTTGCGCGCCAGCCACGCGCTGCCGCCGGCGGCGCTGCGGATGGCGATGACGGGCGAGCGCACCGGCTCGATGGATGTTCTGCTCAGCAAGATTGCGGAATTCTATGAGGGCGAGACGAAAGTCGCCGCGCGGCAAAGCACTATCCTGATTTTTGTCTTGCTGCTGCTGTTTGCCGCGGCCGTCGTTGGCTATATGGTGATCAGTTTCTACTCGGGCTACTACGACAAACTGTTCCAGATGGTGCCGTCGTAACGACGGCGGACACCGTGCCGGTTGCTGCACTTCCACTCCGGGTCCTCCGCACCGTCGCCGAAGTCCGCGCGGTCGTCTCCGCGGCGCGCGCCGCGGGCGGGCGCATTGGGTTCGTGCCGACGATGGGCGGCCTGCACGCGGGGCACGCCGCGCTCATCCGCCGCGCCCGAGCCGAATGCGACTGCGTGGTGGTGAGCATCTTCGTCAATCCGGCGCAATTCGGCCCGCGCGAGGACTACACCAAGTACCCCCGCAACCTCGACGCTGACTGCGCGCTGTGCGAGCGCGAGGGCGCTGATGCCGTGTTCGTGCCGGAAGTGGAAGCCATCTATCCGCCCGGCGACAAGACGCGCGTCGAGGTGGCGGGACTGACCGAGGGTATGTGCGGCGCCTTCCGGCCGGGACATTTCCGGGGGGTGACGACTGTCTGCGCCCGGCTGTTCAACATCGTGGAGCCCGATGCCGCCTATTTCGGCGAAAAGGACTACCAGCAATTGAAGGTCGTTGAGCGGATGGTGCGCGACTTGCAGATGCCGCTCACCATTATCCCCTGCCCCACCGTCCGCGACGCCGACGGCCTAGCGCTCAGTTCGCGCAACACTTACCTGTCGCCGGACGACCGGCAGGCGGCGTCGACGCTCTGGCGGGCGCTTCAGGCCGCGCAGGCGGCTGTCAGCGCCGACGAGCGAGAGTGCGCGGCAATCCTGCAGGTCGTGCGCGGCGTCTTTGAGCGGGAGCCGAAGGCCCGGCTGCAATACGCCGAATTGAGGAACCCGGAGACCCTCCAAACCGTCGAACGGGTGGACGCCCCCACCCTGTTGGCGCTGGCGGCGTTCGTCGGTGAAGTGCGGCTGATTGACAACCTGGTACTGCGGCCCAACGCCTGAAACGCTTTGATTTAGCGCCGCGAAGTGGCACAATGACTCTGGCGAGATTGTGAAATGTTTCACGAACTCGATTTGCCCTATCTTGGCCGGCTCCTCGAGAGCGGCGCCCACCACCGCGTGACGGAGTAGCGATGCCCTCAGCCGTTATCGAGAAATTGCAGCAATATCTGGAACCGACGACCCCGCGGGCGGAACTGATGGCGCGCATCAACGACCTGCGGCGCGTCCGCCACGCGGTCATCCTGTCGCACAACTACCAGGTTGGCGACATCCAGGACCTGGCCGATTTTGTCGGCGACTCGCTGGAACTGAGCCGCCGCGCCGCCGAGACCGAGGCCGCGGTCATCGTCTTCTGCGGCGTGCACTTTATGGCGGAGACCGCGAAGATTCTCAACCCAGACAAGATTGTGGTGCTGCCCGATGTCACGGCGGGCTGCGGCCTTTCCGATATGCTGACCCGCGAGCAGCTGGTCGCGTTCAAAGCCAAACACCCGGGCGTGCCGGTGGTGTGCTATGTGAACACCAGTGCCGAGGTGAAGGCGGAGAGCGACATTTGCTGCACTTCGTCGAACGCGGTCGCGGTGGTGAAGAGTCTCGGCGTTCCGAAAGTGCTGTTCGTCCCCGACAAGCACTTGGCGCACTGGGTGGCGCAGCACACGGAGGTTGAAGTCATCGCCTGGGACGGCTATTGCCCCGTCCACCAGCGCATCTTCCCGGAAGATGTGGTGCGACTGAAGGCCGAGCACCCCGGGGCCGAGGTGGTCGTGCACCCGGAATGTCCCGCCGATGTCATCGCGGTGGCCGACCAGGTGTTCAGCACCGGCGGGATGATGAAGTATGTGCGCGAAGCGGCGGCGACCGAGTTCATCATCGGCACCGAAGTTGGCATTGTGCACCGGATGGAGAAGGAAAACCCGCATAAGCGTTTCTATGTGGCGCAGCCGCCGGGGTTCTGCTGCGAGGGCGCCTTCTGCGAGCACATGAAGAAGAACACGCTCGAGCGGCTGGCGTGGTGTCTGGAAGACCTGGAGCCGCGCATCGAGATTCCGGAACACATCGCCGTACGCGCCCGGTGCACCATCGAGCGCATGCTGGCGGTGCGGTGAGCGAGACCCCGCCCCCGGCCGACGACGCCCTGCGGACTTCCATCGGGCTGATCGGGTGCGGGGCGATCGGCACCATCATCGCCAAGGCACTCGACCAGGGCGATATTCCTGCCAAACTCCTCGCCGTCAACGACATCAACCACACCCGCGCCGAGCATCTGATTTGGAGTTTGCAGCGCCGCCCCACCGCGATGACGCTGGCGGGCATGATCGCCACCTGCGATTTCATCGTCGAGGCGACGACGCCGCAGGCGGTCGGCGGCATCGTCGAGCAGGCGTTGCAAGGGGGGCGCGACATTCTGGCGATGAGTGTGGCGGGCCTGCTCGACCGCGAGGACCTGTTCGATATGGCCGGGCGTTTCGAACGCAAGATTTACCTGCCGGCGGGCGCGCTGGCGGGGATTGACGCCGCCCGCGCCGCCAATGTCGGCACCGTCGAGTCGGTGGTCCTCAGCACGCGCAAGCCGCCGCGGGCGCTGGCCGGCGCGCCGGAACTGATTGCGCAGGGCGTGGACCCGATGAAAATAACTGAGCCGACCGTCGTCTTCGAAGGCACCGCCCGGCAGGCGATTCGCGGGTTCCCGCTCAATGTCAATGTGGCGGCGACGCTGTCGCTGGCGTGCGGGGGAGCCGATTTCGTGCAGGTGCGCATCATCGCCGACCCGACGGTGGACAAGAACATCCACGAACTCGAAATCATCGGCGACTGCGGGCGCATCCTGTCGCGCACCGAGAATGTGCCGTCGTCAAACCCGAAGACCAGCCGCCTCGCCGCCTATTCCGCCATCGCCGCGCTGCGGCAAATCCTGAAACCGCTCGTCATCGGTGCGTGACCGGCAGGTAAGCATCCCGCCCGAGTACCTGCAGGGCGCCGTGCACCGGGCGCTGCAAGAGGACGCGGGCCGCGGTGATGTCACGACCGAGGCGATCGTGCCGGCGAACGCGCAGGGCGCCGCCGTCATCATCGCCAAAGCCGCGGGGATTATCTGCGGGCTGTCGCCCTGCGAGGCGTGCTTTCGCACGCTCGACCCGGACCTTGTCTTCACCGTCAAGACGGAAGACGGTCGCGCAGTGGAACCGGGCGCCATCGTCGCCGACATCGAGGGGCGCCTGCGGCCGATCTTGACCGCGGAGCGGGCGGCGCTCAACTTCCTGCAGCGGCTGTCGGGCATCGCAACGCTGACGGCGCGCTTCGTTGAACGCGTGCAGGGTACGAAGGCGGTCATTCTCGACACGCGCAAGACGACGCCCGGGCTGCGGCTGTTCGAGAAGTATGCGGTGCGCTGCGGCGGCGGGCACAACCACCGCTTCGGCCTGGACGACGGCATTCTGATCAAGGACAACCATACTGACGCCGCCGGCGGCGTCGGCGAGGCCGTGCGGCGGATGCGGGCGGCGCAGGGCAAGCGGCCGCTGCCCATCGAAGTGGAGGTGGAGGCGCTCGACCAGATCGAGGTGGCGCTCGCCGCCGGCGCGGCGATGCTGCTGCTCGATAACTTCAGCGTCGACGACTTGCGCCGGGCGGTCGACCTGGTGGAGGGCCGCGCCGAACTGGAGGCGTCCGGCGGCGTGACGCTGGAGAGTGTGCGCGCCGTCGCCGAGACCGGCGTGGACTACATTTCGGTCGGTCGTCTGACGCACTCGGCGCCGGCGCTCGACCTGTCGCTCGAGGTGACGCGTGTCACGAGCCCCGACAGCGCTCCGGCCGCTTGACCTGGATCGCGCCCGCGCGCTGTGCGCGGCGCGGGGCGTGCCCTGGCCGATCGAGTATCACGCCAGCATCGGCTCGACGCAGGACCGCGCCCGCGAACTGGCGCTCGCCGGCGCGCCGGAGACCGTCGTCTTCGCCGAACAGCAGAAGAAGGGGCGCGGGCAGCGCGGGCGGTCGTGGTATTCGCCGGCGGGCGGCGGTAACTGGTTGACGCTGGTGCTGCGGCCCGACCTCGACCCGGCGCGCTACCCGCTCCTGACGCTGGCGGCGGGCGTGGCGATCGCCGAGGCGGTCGAGGAAGTGACCGGCGCGACGGCGGCGATCAAGTGGCCCAATGATGTGCTCATCGAGGGCAGGAAATGCGCCGGCATTCTTGCTGAGAGCGACGCGACGAATGGCTGGGCGATTTTGGGCATCGGCGTGGATGTCTGCGCCGACCTGCCGCATGAATTGGCGGACCACGCGATTTCACTGCACGAGTTAGCAGGGACGCAGGGAGGCGGGGAGGCAGGAACTGCGCCAGAGCGGGAAGTGGTGCTGGCAGCGGAGTTGGCGGCGGTGCAGCGCTGGCTGGCACGGCTGCGTGAGGAGCCGAAGGCGGTGATTGCGGGGGTGGCGGCGAGGGATGCGCTGCGCGACCGGCCGGTGACCATCGACACGCCCGCCGGGAGGACGGAGGGCATCGCCAGGGGAATTGACCCGCGCGGCGCATTGCTGGTGGAGATGAAGGACGGTACGGTCATTCCCTGCTTCGCGGGCATTACGCAGTTGCGGAAGGACAGCGATGGTTAGTGTGGTCAATCCGGCGGCGTCGAGCGCCGCGGCGCTGCGGCGGTTCCAGTGGCGCGATTTCTGGGCGGTCTACGGGCTGACGCGGCACGCCTTCGGGCGCGACGCGTTCGGAATGGATATGCTGTTCTGGCGGGCGCTGTTGAGCGGCGGCGGGTTCTGGGTGTCGCAGCAGGGCGACGAGATGGTCGGGTACTGCCTGACGCGGTCGTCACGGTGGCGGGGCCGCGGCGAAGTGGTGGCGGTGGCGGTGCGCGCCGACGCGCGCGGCAGAGGCCACGGCCGTCGGCTGATGGAGGAAACGATTGCGTTCATGCGAACGAAGCGGATGCGGGAACTGAGGCTCGAAGTCGCGGTGACGAACACGCCGGCGCAGGCGCTGTATCGGTCGCTCGGCTTCGTATTGCACGAGCACCTGGCCAACTATTACGGGACCGGCCGTCACGGCTGGCGAATGCGCCTCGACCTAGAGCCGCCGCAATGAGCGCGGACTGCATCTTCTGCAAGATTGCGAACAAGACCATTCCCGCCACCATCGAGTATGAGGACGATGAGGTCGTCGCCTTTCGCGACCTCAACCCGCAAGCGCCGCATCATCTCCTCATCGTCCCCCGGCGCCACATCGAGAGTCTCGACACGGCCGCGGCGGGAGATGCTGCGCTCATCGGGAAGTGCCATCTGGTGGCGGCGGAGTTGGCGCGGCGGCTGGGCGTCGCCGCCGAGGGCTACCGAGTGGTGACGAACACCAACCGCGGCGCTGGGCAATCGGTCTTTCACATCCACTTTCACCTGCTCGCCGGGCGCCCGTTGACCTGGCCGCCGGGCTAACCGCGTCCGTGGACCTGCGGGGCCTAAGTTATGTGCTGGTGACTCCATTCGACACGAACGGCGCGGTAGATGTCGGCAGCGTGCGGCGGGTGACGGACTTCGCTATTGAAGCGGGGGCCAAGTCGGTGGTGGCACTGGGCGTGACCGGCGAGGCCGACCGGCTGGTGGACGACGAGCGCCGGGCAGTGCTCGAAGCGGTGGTCGCGCAAGCGCGCGGGCGCGTGCCGGTGATTGCCGGCGCCAGCCACGGCGGCACCGACGGCGCCTTGCAGCGGACGCGGGAGGCGGCGCGGCTCGGCGCGCAGGCGGTGCTGGTGACGCCGCCGCGGCTGGAGAAGCCGAACCCGGCGGCAGTCGTCGAGCATTACCGGCGCGTCGGCGAAGGCGGGCTGCCCATCGTGGTGCAGGACTACCCGCCGGTCAGCGGCGTGACGCTGACCGCGGAACTGCTCGTCACCATTCTGGAGAAGGCGCCGCTGACGCAGTATGTGAAACTGGAAGACCCGCCGACGCCGCAGAAGGTGGGCGAGATTGTGGGGCGGCTTGGCGACCGGGTCGGCGTCTTTGGCGGCTTGAGCGGGCTGTACCTGCTCGAAGAACTGGCGCGCGGCGCGGCGGGGGTGATGACCGGATTCCCCTACCCCGAGGCGCTAGTCGAAGTGCTGGAAGCGTATTGGGCGGGCGACCAGGACGCCGCAGCACGGGCGTTCGACCGGGTGCTGCCGCTGATTGTATTTGAGGCGCAGCCGGTGCTTGGCGTCGCCATTCGCAAGGAACTGCTGCGCCGCCGCGGCGTGATTGCGCACGCAGCGGTGCGGGCACCCGGGCGCGGGCTCGATGCCGAAACGCAACTGGCGCTGACGCGGGTGTGTGAGCGCGTCGGGCTGCTGGTGGAGGCGTGACGATGGACATGGGTTTGCAGGGCCGCGTCGCCGCGGTGGCTGCCGCCAGCAGCGGGCTGGGGCGCGCCATCGCTGAGGCGCTGTCGGGCGAGGGGTGCAAGGTTTCGATTTGCAGCCGCGACGCAACGCGTGTGAAAGAGACGGCGGCGGCGATTTCAAAGGCGACCGGAAACCAAGTCGTGGCGGTGCCCGCCGATGTATCCACCGCGGAGGGCTGTAGCGCGTTCATAGGTAAGACCGTCGAGGCCTTCAAAGCCCTGGACATCCTGGTCACGAACGCGGGCGGACCGCCGCCGGGCACCTTCGAAACGACCGGCGACGACAAATGGACGATCGCCTTCAACCTGACGCTGATGAGCGTCGTGCGGATGGTGCGGGCGGCGCTGCCGCATTTGAAGGCGTCCACGCAGCCGCGGGTGGTCAACATCATCTCGACCTCGCTGAAGGAACCGATTTCCGGTCTGCTGCTGTCGAACACCTTCCGGCCCGCCGTCGTCGGGCTGGCGAAGACGCTGGCGAACGAACTGGCGCCGCACGGCATTCTGGTCAACAACATCGCCCCCGGCCGCATCGCCACCGACCGGGTGCGCGAACTCGATGAATTGCACGCCCAGCGGGCCGGCAAGCCGCTGGCCGAGGTGGAGAAGGCGTCGCGCGGCAGCATCCCACTCGGGCGGTATGGCGAAGTGCGGGAATTGGCGGACGCGGTGGTGTATCTGGCGTCGGCGCGGGCGAGTTATGTCACCGGCACAACGCTGGTGGTGGACGGCGGCAAGATTGCGACGCCGTTTTGAGGCCGTGTTTCCGGCGTTGACGCTTGCCTGCCTGCCTTGCTACCCTCCGCCGCGACGGTGAACGCCCGACTCCAGCTGCGGTGCGGCGTCCTGGCGGGCCTGCTGGTGGCCGCGCTGGTCGCCACAGCCGGCTGTCACCGCAATCCCCCACCTAGCCCTACCCTGCCGGCGCCGCTGCCCGCCGACTTGGCCGCGGCCCGTGACACCGTCATCAACTATCTCACTGTCCTCGACCACGGCGACTACGAGCGGGCCTTTTCGATGCTGACGCACGAGTCCCGGACGAAGATGACGCTGACCGAGTTCAGCGCTGCCGGCAAAGCGGGCAAGACCGACTATGCCGAGGACAAGGTGCAAGTCGAACGGATTGACGCCGCGCATGCGCTGGTGTCGATGCAACTCTACGAAGACCCGGCGGTGCACGGATTCCGGCTGACGCTGGCGAACGGCGCTTGGCAGATTGAGATGGTGAGCGGGACGCCGTATTCGCCCGAGGGGCAACCGTAGGTTGTGAAGCGCTTGCGCCGCGCCGCGGCGTTCGTCAACACCGCGCTGGTGACCTACCACGACCGGCACTGCTGGATGTTTGCGGCCGCCATTTCGTTTTTCGCGCTGCTGTCGCTGATGCCGGTGCTCATCCTGGGGACGGCGGTGATGGCGCGAGTCTACGGCAGCGACACGCGGGCAATGGATACGGCCGTGAGTTATTTGCACCAGTTTCTCCCGATCCCGGGTGATTGGCTGGGCGAGCGGGTGCGGCAGGCCATTCGTCAGTCGAGCACGGTCGGCATCGTGATGACGGTGATGCTGGCCTGGACGGCGACGGGGGTGGCGCGGGCGGTGCAGGCGGCGCTGCGGGCGACCTGGGGCCTGCGGCGCGTGCAGGGATGGCAACTGCGGCTGCGGGCGCTGCTGATTTTCGTGGCGACGGGCATCCTGCTGGCCACTTCAATTGCGTTCACCACCGGCGTCGAGGTCGTCCGCCAGCGGTTGCCCGGCTGGTCGTGGCTGGAGTGGACGACCAGTCAGGGCGTCTCGCTGACGCTGGGGTTCGGGATGTTCTTCATTGTCTATTACTCGGCGCCGACGGCGCGCATCGCCTTCCGGCACCGGGCGCTGGCGGCACTGTCCGCGGCGGTACTGTTCGATGTCGCCAAGGCGGTCTTCGCCTGGTACGCGGTGCGGATTGCGCCGTCGAGCCCACTCTACGGCGGATTGGGCGTGGTTGTCTTACTGCTGCTCTGGGTCTATTATTCGGCGTCCATTCTGCTCTTCGGCGCGACGCTGGCGCATACGGCGTCCGCATCCCAGGCGGGAGGCACACCATGAAGGTCATCCTCACGGCGGATGTGCCGCGGGTCGGCTATCAGGGCGACTTGCTCGATGTCAAAGACGGTTACGCCCGCAACTACCTGATTCCGCAGGGCTATGCCCAGCCCGCCACCAAAGGAAACCTGAAGCAATTCGAGCACCTGCGCCTGGCCCGCACCAACCGTGAGGACCATCTGCGCGACGAGGCCAAGAAGACCGTCGCCCGGCTGGCGGGCGCTCCGATCGCCTTGAGCGCCCGCGCCGGCGAGACCGGCCGCCTGTATGGCTCCATCACCTCCGGCGACATCGCCAAGGCCATCGAGCGGACGCATCACCTGTTCGTGGACCGGCGCAAGATCGAATTGAAGGCGCCGATCCGGGTGCTCGGCGAGCACAAAGTGCGCATCGCGCTCTACCCGGACATCGCCACCGAAGTGACGGTGGTGGTGACTTCCGATGTCACGGCGCCCGTCATCGAGGCCGTGGCCGGCTACGACCCGACCAAGGGCGAAGTGACCGAGCCCACCGAGGTTGCGAGCGAACAAGCGTTTGAGGTACAATCCGAGCCGTCGGGAGACGACGATGGCTCCGAGGCCTCAAACGGCGAAATGGCGGCCTAGCGCGCAGCAGCGCGGCGCGGTTCTGCGCGGCGCGTCAAGTCAGTCCTTCCCCCGCACCCTGTTCGCAAACTGTGGCCTGGCGGTGGTATCGGCGGGGATGTTGCTGGCACAACTCTCCCCGCGGAAGTGTCATGCTTTGTGTGTGACGCCCACTAGTACCGACCCCCTGCATGTGAACCGCGTGTCGAGCATCGCACAATGATCCGCAGCGACTTGTTGCTGGAGAAGGTCCCGCCCCACTCCTATGAGGCCGAACAGGCGACGCTGGGCGCCGTGCTGCTCGAACGCACCGCCGCCGCCCACGCCATCGACGCCCTGACCGCGGTCGATTTCTACGACGAGCGCCACGCCAAGGTCTTCGAGGCGGCGACGGAACTCTTCGCCGAAGGGGCGCCCATCGACCTGGTGACGATGACCGAACGCCTGCGCACCCGCGGCGAGTATGACATGGTCGGCGGGCAGTTGTATCTTGCCGAACTCATCGAAAGCGTCCCGACGGCGGCGGCGATCGAGCACTACGCCAAGATTGTGCGCAACCACTCGCTGCTGCGCGGGCTGATTGTGGCGTCGCACCGCATCATCAAGGAGTGCTACGACGCGGGCGACCGCCCTGCCGAGGAAGTCATCGGCACTTGCGAGCAGATGCTGTTCTCGGTGTCGCAGCGGCTGGTGGTGCCGGTCTTCCGCAACCTGAAGGACTTGCTGCAGGACGCCCTGCTCGACATCGAGCGCATGCAGAACGCGCCCGACCAGGCGATGGGCGCCCGCACCGGCTTCCGCGAACTCGACACCATCATTTCCGGCTTGCAGGAGTCGGAGTTCATCGTCATCGCCTCGCGGCCGTCGGTGGGCAAGACAGCGCTGGCGCTGAATATGGCCACACGCTTCGCCCGGCAGATGAGCAAGCCGGTGGCGCTCTACAGTCTGGAAATGGCGGGGCCGCAACTGGCCCTGCGCTGGCTGTGCAGCGAGGGGCTGGTGGACATGCAGAACTTGCGCGAGGGGCTGCTCGCCGAAGACGAGATGGAAAAGATGGCGAGTGCCGCCGACCGGCTCTACCAACTGCCGATCTATGTGGACGATGCCTCGTCGCTGACGGTCTTGCAGATGATGGGCAAGGCGCGGCGGCTGAAGGCGGAGCACGGACTGGGGCTGGTGATTGTGGACTACCTGCAACTCATTCAGGGCCACGGGCGCTTCGAGAACCGGCAGCAGGAAATCTCGGTGATCGCCCGCGCCCTCAAAGCGATGGCGAGGGAATTGCGCGTGCCGGTGATTGCGCTGTCGCAGTTGAGCCGCGCCGTGGAAGCGCGCACGCCGCGGCGGCCGTATCTCTCCGACCTGCGGGAGTCGGGCTCGATTGAAGCCGAGGCCGACCTGGTGCTGATGCTCTACCGCCCGGGCATTTACGGGCAGGAGGAAATCGACCGGGCGTTCCGGCCCGAGGATGTCATCCGGCAGGGGCTGGACCCGCAAAATCTGGAGAACATTGTCGAAGTCTCCGTCGCCAAACAGCGCAACGGGCCGACGGGGACGGCGCGGCTGATGTGGCAGGGCCGCTACACGCGATTTACCGACCTCGACATTTACCACGAAGAACCGGCATAATAAGCAGGAGGCCGACGCCATTCAGGCCCGTGAAGCCACGATCCTGACGCTGTTCTTCGCCGCTGTCTGCGGCCTCATCGCAACCTACCTGCTGTTTCGCTGGTGGGACAATCTTCGGAACACCTTCCTCGCCTGGCTGGGCCTGTCGTTTGTATTGCTGGCGGCCTCGTTCGTACTCGTGGTGACTCCGTGGAGGGCCGGCGCGGCGGGCGTGCAAGTGGCGGCCGTCGGGTCGTTTTTGCTCTCGGCGGCTTCAGTGGTGCTCACCACCCGTGCCCGCATCCGCGAGTATCAGGAAGGTCGGGCGGAGCGCGAGGCGGCGCTGGCGGACATGCTGTTAGCGACTTCAAAGGCCGAAGTCACGGTGCGAGACAGCGCCGCGGGAGACGGCGATGCGTAACGGGCAGCGCCCCAAGGTGTTGGTGATCGGCTCGGGCGGGCGCGAGCACGCGCTGGTCTGGGCGCTCAGCCGCAGCCCGCAGCAGCCCCTGCTTTATTGCGCGCCCGGCAACGCCGGCACGGCAGCGCTGGCGACGAATGTGGACTTGGCGCCGACCGACATTCCGGGGTTGGCCGAGTTCGCCGCCGCCGAGCGCATCGGCTTGACGGTGGCGGGGCCGGAGGCGCCGCTGGCGGCCGGGCTGGTGGATGAGTTCGAGCGGCGGGGGCTGCGCTGCTTCGGGCCGACGCAGGCGGCGGCGCAGATCGAGAGCAGCAAAGTGTTCGCTCGCCAGTTGGTCCACGAGGCGCGCGTCCCGGGGCCGGCCTATGAGGTGTTCGAGTACGCCGACCAAGCGCGGGCGTATGCGCGCGAGTGCCACCTGCCGGCCGTCTTCAAGGCCGACGGGCTGGCGGCGGGCAAGGGCGTCCTCATCGCCCGCGACCGGGCCGCGGCCGAGGGGGCGGTCGAGGCGTTGATGGTGGCGCGCACTTTCGGCGACGCGGGCAAGCGCATCGTGGTCGAAGAGTACCTGGAGGGCGACGAGGCGTCGGTGATGGCGCTCTGTGACGGAGAAACGGTGGCGCTGCTGCCGGCGGCGCGGGATTACAAGCGGCTGCTCGATGATGATGAGGGCCCGAACACGGGTGGGATGGGCGCGTTCGCTCCGCATCCGGGCGTGGATGCCGCGATGCAAGAAACGCTGCTGCACACGGTGTTCGAGCCGACGCTGGCGGCGTTGCGGCAGCGCGGGACGCCGTATCGCGGCGTGCTGTATGCCGGGCTGATGCTGACCGCCGATGGGCCGAAGGTGATGGAATTCAACTGCCGCTTCGGCGACCCCGAGACGGAAGTGGTGCTGCCGTTGCTGGAGGGCGATGTCCTGGCGCTGCTGCAGGCCGCGGCGTTGGGCGCGCTGCGCACAACGCCGGTGCGCGTGGCGGTGGGCGCGTGCGTGTGCGTGGTGCTGGCATCGGAGGGTTACCCGTTCAGCGTGCGCAAGGGTGAGGCGATTTCGGGCCTCGACGAACCCGCCGCGGGCGGCGCGCTGGTCTTTCACGCGGGGACGGCGAAGCGGGACGGGCAAACTGTGACTGCAGGGGGGCGCGTGGTGAGCGTGACCGCGACCGGGAGCGATTTGGACGCGGCGCGGGCGCGGGCGTATGCGGCGGCGGAGCACATTCACTTCGAGGGTATGCAGTATCGCCGCGACATCGGCCGCGCGGCAGTGGGAGCAGCCGTATGATCGACCGCTACGCCTATCCGGAGATGAAGGCGCTGTGGGAGACCGCGCACCGCCAGGCGGCATGGCTGGAAATTGAATTGCAGGTGGCGGAGGCCTGGGCGGAACTGGGCAAGTTTTCCGCGGATGCGGTGCGCACGCTGCGGGCGCAAGCGCGCATCAATCCGCCGCGCGCCGAGGAACTCGAAGGCGAGAAACCCGGCCAATCGAGCGAAGGCGCGATGCAGCACGACCTGGCTGCGTTTCTGGCGTCCGTCGGCGAGGGCTTGGGCGAGGAGCGGCGCTACCTGCACTTCGGCCTCACTTCGTACGATGTCGAGGACACTGCGCTCGGCATCATCCTGCGCGACGCGATCGATGTGCTCAGCGCGGCGGTCACGGAACTGGAAGGCGTGCTGCGCGAGCGGGCGCGGGAGCATCTCGACACGGCCTGCATCGGGCGTTCGCACGGCGTACACGCCGAACCGACCACTTTCGCGCACAAACTGTGCGTCTGGCTCGATGCGCTGGCCAACTCCCAGCAGCGGCTGGCGTGGACGCGGGAGATGGTGGCGGTGGGCAAAATTTCGGGCGCGGTGGGGACCTATGCCACCGTGCCGCCGGCGCTGGAGCGGCGGGTGTGCGAGAACCTGGGCCTGCGGCCGGCGCCGGTGAGCACGCAGATCCTGCAACGCGACCGCCACGCGCATTACCTGACAACGCTGGCGCTGCTGGCCGGGTCGCTCGAGCAGATGGCGACGGAAATCCGCAACCTGCAGCGCACCGAACTCGGCGAGGTCGAGGAGTCATTCGGGCGCTCGCAGATCGGGTCGTCGGCGATGCCGCACAAGCGCAACCCGCGCATCAGCGAGCGGATTTGCGGCCTGGCGCGGCTGGTGCGCGGCTACGCGCAGGCGGGCCTCGAGACGATTGCGCTCTGGCACGAGCGCGATCTGACGAATTCGGCGTGCGAGCGCATCGCGCTGCCCGATGCGAGTCTGCTGACGCATTTTATGGCGCGGCAATTCACCGAAGTGATGCGGACACTGGTCATTCGGCCGGAGCGGATGCGCGAAAACCTGGAGCGCACGCGGGGATTGTGGGCGTCGGAGCACTTGATGCTGGCGCTGATTCGCACGGGAATGTCGCGCGGCGACGCCTATCGCCACATCCAGCGCCTGGCGGCGCGGGCCTGGGACGACGGCGAAGACTTTCGGGCGCTCGTCGAAGCGGACGCAGATCTGGCGGCGCGCCTCAAGCCGGCGATGATTGCAGAGTGTTTCGATGTGCAGCGTGCGGTGGCCGGCCTGCAAGAAGTGTACGGGCGGTTCGGATTGCTGGAACCGGCGCCGCCGAAGCGCAAAGCGGCACGGAGCGCCAAGTGAAAGCCCGCGTCACCATCCACTTGAAGCCGACGGTGCTCGACGCTCAGGGGGCGACCGTCGAGCGGGCTTTGCAGCGGCTCGGGTTCGAGGGCGTCTCGGGCGTGCGCATCGGAAAGCACATCGAGTTCACGCTCCCCAACGGCGACGCCACGGCGGCGCGGGCACAGGTGGAAGAGATATGCCGCCGGTTGCTGGTCAACCCGATTATCGAGTCGTATGACATTGAGTTGGTGAAGTGATGGGTGCGCCGCGAGTCGCCGTCGTACAGTTCCCCGGGTCGAACTGCGATTACGACACCGTGCATGCCCTGGGCACCGTGATGGGCTTCCCGACACGGCTGGTCTGGCATCAGGAGACGGACTTGGGCGACGCCGAGTTGGTCATTTTGCCGGGCGGGTTCTCGTACGGCGACTACCTGCGCACCGGCGCCATCGCCCGCGTGTCGCCGATTATGAACGCCGTCATTCGGCACGCCGAGCGCGGCGGGCTGGTGCTCGGCATCTGCAATGGGTTTCAGGTGCTGTGCGAGGCGGGGCTGTTGCCAGGGGCGCTGCTGCGCAATGCGGGCACACACTTCATTTCAGATTGGGTGCATCTGCGGGTCGAGCGGACGGACACGCCGTTCACGCGCGCTGCGCAGCACGGCCAAGTGCTGCGCATCCCGATCGCGCATGGCGACGGGTGTTACTTCGCCGACGAGGCGACGCTCGATGCACTGGAAGCGAACGGCCAGGTGGTGTTCCGCTACTGCGACGCGGGTGGCATGGTGACGCTCGAGAGCAACCCGAACGGCGCGGCGCGCAACATTGCCGGCATCTGCAACGCGGCGGGCAATGTCGTGGCGCTGATGCCGCACCCGGAACGGGCAAGCGAGACGCTGCTCGGCTCGGCGGACGGGCGGGTACTGTGGGAGAGTTTGCTCGCCGGCGTGGCGCGTGACGGGCGCATGCCCGCGGCGGCCGGGCGCCGCTAAGGAGATGGCCACGGCGACGCGCACCGACCCGCAGATCTGGCGCGCGCTCGGCTTGAGCGACGCTGAATACGACCGCATCTGCGACCTGCTCGGCCGCGAGCCGCGGGCGACGGAACTGGCGATGTTCTCCGTCGAGTGGTCGGAGCACTGCGGCTATCCCCGCTCGCGCGCGCACCTAGCGCGGCTGCCGAAGGCGGGCAAGTGGCCGGTCATCACCGGCCAGGACGCGGGCGGGATCGAAGTGGCGCCGGGGCTGGCGGTCGTCTTCAAGATGGAGAGCCACAACCACCCCAGCCAGGTGGAACCGAAGCAGGGCGCCGCGACGGGCGTCGGCGGCATCCTGCGCGACATTTTCTGTTCGGGCGCCCGACCGGTGGCGCTCGCCGACTCGCTGCGCTTCGGCGACATCGAGCGCGACCCGCGGGCGCGCTATCTGTTCGCGGGCGTGGTGGACGGCATCCAGTCATACGGCAACTGCGTCGGCGTGCCGACGGTGGCGGGCGAAGTGCGCTTCCACCCCCGTTACGCGGGCAACTGTCTGGTCAATGTGATGTGCGTCGGCGTCGCGCCGACGGCGCAATTGGCGACTGCGGCCGCGGCGGGGCCGGGGAACGCGGTTGTCTATGTCGGCGCCCGCACGGGGCGCGACGGCATCGGCGGCGCCAGCGTGCTGGCCAGCCAGGAACTGCGCGCCGACGACGAGAAGCGCCCTTCGGTTCAGATCGGCGACCCGCTGGCGGAGAAGTGCCTGATCGAGGCGACGCTCGAGGCGCTGGCGACGGGCGCGCTGGTGGCGGTGAAGGACATGGGCGCCGCCGGGCTGACTTGCACGACGGCGGAGATGTCGGCGGCGGGCGGCGTCGGCATGACAGTGGACCTCGACCGCGTCCCGCGCCGGGAAGAGGGTATGAAGCCGTGGGAAGTGATGTTGTCGGAGTCGCAGGAGCGGATGTTGGCAGTCGTCGCCGAGGGGCGCGAGGACGAGGCGCTGGCGGTCTTCCGCAAGTGGGACCTGCACGCCGAGGTGATCGGGCGCGTCACCGAGGAGCCGGTGGTGCGCATCTACGACGGCGGTGAATTGGTGGCGGAGGTGCGCGCCGGCGACCTGGCGGAGGCGCCGCTCTACGACCTACCCGCGCAGCCGCCAAAGCCCTTCCCTACTCTCGATATGCGAATGCTCGCCGAGCCGCGTGATTACAACGCCGCGTTGCTCGACCTGCTGCGGATGCCCGACATCGCATCGAAGCGCTGGGCCTATCGCCAATATGACCAGACCGTGCAGGCGAACACCGTCGTCGCCGCGGGCGGCGATGCGGCGGTGCTGCGACTGAAGGAGCGTCCGCCGCTCGGCATCGCGCTGACGACCGAGGGCAACGGCCGCTGGTGCGCCCTCGACCCACGGCGTGGCGTGCAGTTGGCGGTGCTCGAGGCGGCGTGCAACTTGGTCTGCGCTGGGGCGGAACCGGCGGCGGTGACCAATTGCCTGAACTTCGGCAACCCCGACAAGCCGGACCGCTTCTGGTACTTCAAGGAGGCGGTCGAAGGGCTGGCCGAGGCGTGCCGGGCGCTCGAGGTGCCGGTGGTGAGCGGAAATGTCAGTTTCTACAACGAGAGCGAACAGGGGCCCGTGCTGCCGACGCCGGTGGTCGGGCTGGTGGGTGTCGTCGAGGATGTTCGACGGGTGTTCCGTCCGGCCTTCGCCCGCGACGGCGATCAGGTGTTCCTACTCGGCGCCGCCGGTGACACGCTCGGCGGGAGCGCGTATCTGTGGCGACAGCACGGCCTCGAGGCCGGGCCGCTGCCCGAGGCGGACTTCGCCGCGGCGCGGCGGCTGCATGCCTGCTGTCGCACCGCGCAGCGCAACCTGCCGGTGGGCGCCTGCCACGACTGCTCCGACGGCGGGCTGGCGGTGGCGCTGGCCGAGATGGCGGTAGCAGGGGGCCGCGGGGCGCGTATGCGCCTGCCGGAACAGAAACTTGGTGGCGCCGCCGTCCCGGCGGTGGGCGCACGAGCCGATGTGGTGCTCTTCAACGAGGCGCCCTCACGCATTCTGGTAACGGTTCCAGCGAACGCGGCCGACGCGCTGGTGGCGCTGGCGACACAGCACCTCGTGCCGTGCGCTATGCTGGGGACGGTGGGCGGCAGCGACCTGCGCATCGAGTCGCCCGAGGGGAACGCGCTGGTGTCCGTTGATGTCGAACAGATGCGGGAGGCCTACGAAGGGGCGCTGCCGGCGCTGATGGCATGATGGAACCCTACGAGCCGCTGTTCCTGGAAGCCGGCCCCGAAGAATGCGGGGTGTTCGGCGTCTACGCGCCGGGCGAGGATGTGGCGCGCCTGGCGTATTTCGGCTTGTTCGCGCTGCAGCACCGCGGTCAGGAAAGCGCGGGCATCGCGGTGGCGACCGGCCGAGCCATTCACGCGCACACGCAGATGGGGCTGGTGGCGCAGGTCTTCACCGAAAACGATTTGAAGGAACTCACCGGCCGCGCCGCCATCGGCCACACGCGCTATTCGACGATGGGCTCGAGCAATCCGGAAAACGCCCAGCCGATCGTGGTCAAGACGGCGCACGGACCGTTCGCCCTCGGCCATAACGGCAACCTGGTGAATGCGCTCCACCTATCGCACCAACTGGCGGATTCCGGCATCGCCCGTGAGGGGACGACCGACAGCGAGATCATCGTGCGGCTCATCGCCAAGGAATGTGAAGCGGCGGACTCCATCGAAGACGCCATCGCCGCGGTCGTGCCGCACCTGCGCGGCGCGTTCACGCTGGTGATGCTGGGACCGGACGCGGTGTATGGTCTGCGCGACCCGTACGGCTTTCGGCCGCTGTGCATCGGGCGGCTGAACGGCTATCACCTGCTGGCGTCGGAAGATTGCGCGCTGCGGGTCGTGGGGGCCGAATTCGTGCGCGAAGTGGAGCCGGGCGAACTGGTCATCCTGAACGGCGACGGCGTCACCTCGCGGCATGTGGCGAAGCCGGCCCAGAAGTCGCTGTGCATTTTCGAATTTGTCTACCTGGCGCGGCCCGACTCGTCCTTGTACGGCAAGAATGTGTACGAAGTGCGCCGACGGATGGGGCAGCAGTTGGCGCGGGAACATCCGGTCGCTGCGGATATCGTCATCCCGGTGCCCGACACGGGCGTGCCGGCGGCGGCCGGTTACGCGGAAGAGAGCCGCATCCACTACCGCGAGGGCCTGATCAAGAACCGCTACATCCACCGCACCTTCATCCAGCCCGACCAGCGCCTGCGCGAACTCGGCGTGCGGATGAAATTGACGCCATTGCGCGAGGTGCTCAACGGGCGGCGGGTGGTGGTCGTCGAGGACTCCATCGTGCGCGGGACGACGACGCGGCAGATCGTGAAACTGCTGCGGGACGCCGGCGCGGTGGAGATTCACTTGCGCATCAGTTCGCCGCCGTTCAAGTGGCCGTGCTTCTACGGCATTGATACGCCGGAGCGCGACCAATTGCTCGCCGCGCAGCGCAAGAGTGTCTCGGCCATCCGCGACTTCCTGGGCGCCGACAGTCTCGGCTATCTCAGTATCCGCGGGATGGTGAAGGCCGTCGGCGTTCACCGCGACAATTTCTGCACCGCCTGCTTCTCCGGCGATTACCGTGTGCCGATTCCGAACGAGGCGCACGCCCGCAAGGCCATCCTGGAGCACGACGCCGCGTGGTCCGAGACGCCCGCCCCGGTGGGCTAACCTATCGGGACAGCGGCGTGGACGACGCCGCGGTCTCGTCGGCGCTGGCGCAAGTGGAGGGCGCGCTGCGCTCGACCTACACCCCGCAGGTGGTGAGCGCGCCGGGGGCATTTGCCGGCCTGTTCCGCGCCGATTTTCCGGGGTACGCGGAACCGCTGCTGGCGGCGACGACCGACAGTGTCGGGACCAAGGCGCGGCTGGCCGTTGAGGCCGGTCGGCCCGGCGGCACCGGTTTCGACATCGTCAACCATTGCGCGAACGATTTGCTCGTCAGCGGCGCGCGGCCGCTGTTCTTTCTCGATTACTTCGGCACCGCGGAGTTGAAGCCCGACGAACTGGCGGCGGTCATCCGCGGCGTCAGTGAGGCGAGTCGGGCGCTCGGCTGCGCGGTCATTAAGGGCGAGACTGCGCAGTTACCGGGTTTTTACACGCAAGGGGTCTTCGACCTGGTCGGCACGATGGTCGGCGTCGTCGACCGGCCGCACCTGCTCGGCGCGCACCGGGTACGCGCCGGCGACGCGCTGCTCGGGCTGGCGTCGGTCGGCCTGCACACCAACGGCTTCTCCCTGGCGCGGCGTGCGCTGTTCGAAGTGGGCGGGCGCCGCCTGTCGGAGGCGCCGCCCGAACTGGGCGGCGAGACGCTGGCCGATGCGCTGCTGCGCCCGCACCGCGCCTACGGCCCGTCGGTGCTGCCCTTGCTGCCCGACGAGGACATCCACGCGATGGCGCACATCACCGGCGGGGGCATTCCCGGCAACCTGATGCGCGTCCTGCCCGAAGGCGTCACCGCGACCGTGCAGCGGGACCGCTGGGCGCCGCCGCTCATTTTCGGTGTCATCCAGCAGGCGGGCGGGATCATGGACGACGAGATGTTTAGCACCTTCAATCTGGGCGTCGGGATGGTCGTGGTTGTCGCCGAAGCGGCGGCGGACCGGCTGGCCGCGGCGCTCTCGAATGGCGAAACGGTGTACCGAATGGGCGCGGTGGCCGAGGGGCCGCGGGGAGTGGACATCCTCTGAATTGGCCGTCTGGGGCGGCCCGGAAAGGGTCGGAAGGGGATGGTATAATCCCCGCCGAAGTTCTCGGCTGGCTGGACGCTGCATGGTTGTTGGGGAGGACTGGCTATCAACTTTCGCCCGTTCGCGATTCGTTGTTCATGCGGCCACCGCATCATCAAGCGGGATGTGTTACAGACCGCGTACTGCCTGATTCCCCACGGGCCGGCCTATGTGCTGGTGCGCTACCGGTGCAGCCGGTGCCGGCGCGTCGGCCAGGAAGTGGTGGACGAGGAAGATTGGACGCCCGACATCCTCGGTGAGGCCGCGCGCCGCGCCGATGATGAGCCGCTCGTCCGCTTCGAGCAATGGGGCGAAATCTCCGCCGAGGAGATGGTGGACTTCCACTATTTCCTGGAGCGGACACCCGATGTCCTGACCACGCTGCCCGGCGAAGAAACCCGCCGCAGCCGCTAGCCGCCCCTAGCCCGCCGCAACCGCTGCCTCTCGTTCCTCAGGCATTGGCCTGTGTGACCGTACCCATTCGGCGAACAGGCCGATGCGCAGACGCCAGCAGCACCCGCACGCGGTCTCGACGATCGCCTGGTCCCGCAGGCGATGGAGCGAATGGGTCACCGCTTCGGAATCAGTCGCTTGCCCCCTCGCGAACACGGTTTCCGCGAGCGCTGGTGCCGGCATCGGGTCGCCGTTCCCCGACTCGGCGAGGGCCAGGCACACGGCGCGATCGAAGCCAGTGAGGCGCTCGTCGAGATAGTGCAGGTGCACTTCGGCACGGCGTGCCAGGTCGCGCACGGTGCGGCGCAGTTCATCGCGGGTGACGGCGGTTGTGCGGACCTGCGCGGCGAGCGTGTGGCAGCACAGTTGCAGCAGGTACGGTTCGCGACCGCCCAGCCAGAGCAGGTCTCGCACCGCTAGTTCTTCCAGCGTCACGCCGCAGGCAGCAAACGGGTCGGCAATCAAGGCGCGGGCTTCGGGTTCGGTCAGCGGCCCCAGACGGCGGTAGAGGGCCTGATTGAACAGGAACGACCAGTAGTCGGCGCCCAGGTCTTCGAGGCGGTGCGTGCCGACCAACAGGACCGCCAGGCGGGGATGATGCTGGAGGGTGTGCCGGAGGGCGTCGAAGGTGTGCGGCGGCAGGACTCCGGAGTGCACCTTCGCTTCCAGGTCGTCGAACTCGTCAATCGCCAGGACGACGCGGCTGTCTCCTTGCGAGGCCGCTGCCGCTTCGTCCAGCGGCACGCGCAGGTCGCCGAAGAGGCCCTGGGCGTCGATGGCGAGGACTCGGCAGCCGGGGGGCAGCCGGCGCGCCAGGTTGTTGACGACGCTGGACTTGCCGCAGCGGCGGTCGCCGACGAGGGCGACGACATTCCCCTGTGCGCCGCTCCACAGGGTGCGGGCCAGGTCGTCGAACAGCGCGGAGCGCCCGATGAAGAGCGGGTGGCCGTCGGGCAGCGGCTTGCCGGGGACATAGGGGTTTGCTATCGGGAACACGACTTCAGAATCACGGTGGCGTGTCTTGGCGTGCGCAACCAAATTCAAGAATTGCCCAGTTCGGAATTGCCACTGCTTGAGTCGAATTCTGCCGTGATCGAGACCGTGAATTAGGGAAGAGGCCAGTTCATCGCAGAAATCGTCGAAGCCATACTTCGCAGGGCACGACACACCCCAACTTTCGGGCCGCGTTGCCATTTCGAGCGTCTCCCTTGGGATGGGTTCCGCACGGACTGGGCGGCCTCCTGCATTGGGGCAACCCTTGCACTGCCGGGCCAAGAATCCAGGAAAAAAGCGGCTCAAAAGCAATTTTGGCCCTCTTGGGAAGGATTCCTCGCCGGCACAGTAGAATTGCATGGCTCTTGGAAGTAATCGACGAAGTTCAGGGGAATCTGAATCAGATTCAACGCCGAGGGGGGACTGACCATGACTGCTCGGCATGAGGTCGCGAGGACCGCGATTTTGTTGGCGCTGGGCGCAGCGTTGGGGGCGGTGTGGGCAGTGGTGCTCACGCTCAGCTTGAGCCTGCTACCACAGACTTTCGACTTAGGGTCGAGACTCGGCCCGGCTCGGATCATCGGGCTGTGCGCCGGTCCAGTCGTTCTCAGCGGGGCCGCTCGTCTGGTTGGCGCGTCGTGGCGGACAGTCGGCAAGTTCGGTTTCAGCGCGCTCGCTGGCGCTTGGTTGTTCCTGCCGGCGCTGATTTCCATTATCGGCGAAGTCGCCGAAAGGACTGGCGGAAGGTTTGAGCTGTGAGAGGTCCGCTTTTCCCCTAGACATCTAGGCCTGCGTCAATTGGCTGTCGCGGCATCTTTCCGAGTACGGCCTTCGCTACGACCCCCGCCAGGTTGCGACTCCGATGTTTTGGTCTTTTCTGGCGCAGCTTGCTCGGGCAGACGCGGGAACGCCTGCTTGAGGGACTTCTGAAACTCGTTGTCGTCAAGTGGTGGGAATTGCTTCACTTCCGGTCTCCTGCCCTTCAAGTTGCATGTCGAGTGTCCCAATCTCATGGAGCGTAACGCGGGCACAGACATTCTCTACCACAACTCCGCTTGCCTCTAAATCAAGACGAAAAGTGTACTGTCCGGAAGGGATGGCGCCCGGAATGTTTTCCTCGAAGTATTGAATGCTCCAACCGTCCGATGCAGTCCAATGGAAGAAATCCACAAAGCGATATTGGGGATGCAGCGAAAGGCTGCCTGGAACATTGAAGTGAGGCGAATAACTGGTGGGAAATGGACGAAGGGGCTGCGGAAGAAAGGGGGACTTGTGTTCCTCCAAATCTCGGACGCAAGCTTGGACATACACTGGCTGGTCGCCACGATTCATGACTGCCAGGCGATACACGACGCCGCTCTGAACTGACGTGCCTTGACGGTCTTGAAGCGGAATCTCCATTCGGCATGACGGCAACCCTTCGTCGTAGGTGAGGGATGGGAGGTGTTGTTCCCTGTAACGGAGTTGGCGGTGGAATTCATCAGTGCGGTCTCTCTCCTTCTTCCAAAGTACTGCAGGCCCGACGACCAACGCATATAACAAGAGGGCCGTTAGTCCGCCCCTCCATGCAGGCAGATGTAGGAGTCCCTGGGAAACGGTTCCCCCTCCGAGCGCCAGGGCTATGGCAATGATCCACCGCATTACCTTGGCGGCGTCTCCCCAAAGTTTGTCCGCCGCGGAGAACGCAGAAGCGACCAGTGGGAGAACATATTCTTGTCGCCACCACTTGGAATCTCTACGCACGGTCCGACTCTACCATCCCTGTCCTGGAGGAATACTGTGGAGCGATGTCCTTGCCGGGCGGGCCCGGAACTGAAGTTCCGGGCTGAACTCAAGTCCAGTCCCTCCGGGACTGAAACGGACCCTCTCCCCGACCTTCCTCCTTCGCCCTCGGGGCCACGGAGGACAAGTCGGTCACCTCTTTCCCAAGTCCTTGGGAGAGGGGTCTGGGGGAGAGGGTCACAAGGGCGCTGAAGCGGTACAATGGTGGCGCAGGAGTGGGGCGGGTGACCGCTCCGTGCTTCGGCGCGGAGAGGAAAGTCCGAACTCCATCGGGCAGGGTGCCCCGAGCAATCGGGGGCCGGGCGCCGGCGACGACGCCCGGACGGCCGTGCCACAGAAAACATACCGCCCCCCGGCTTGCCGGGGGGTAAGGGCGCACCGGTGCGGTAAGAGCGCACCGCGCCGCCGGCGACGGCGGCGGCAGGGCAAACCCCACCCGGAGCAAGGCGGAATAGGAGGCAGTGCCCTTCGGGGCCGCCGATGGCCCATCGGTTACGCCTCGGGTTCGCCGCACCCTTCGGGGTCCGCCGATTTCGGTCGGCGGGAGATGAATGGTCATCCGCGCCGCGAGGCGCGACAGAATTCGGCTTACAGCCCCACTCCTGCACTCTCACCCGTGGCCCGGTTTACAGGCGCTGCGCGGGCGGTAGACTGTCGCCAATGCCCATTTCACACATCACCGGCCCGCAGCACGGCGCCGCCTTGGCGGTGAAGCGAGGATTCGATCTGGCAACGGCGGCGGTCGGGCTGACGATCCTGGCGCCGCTGCTGCTGACGCTGAGCGCGCTGAGTTGGCTGACGATGGGGCGCCCGGTCTTCTTCCGGCAGGCGCGCAGCGGGCGTTTTGGGCAGCCGTTTACGCTGATTAAGTTCCGCAGCATGGCCGACGCGCGTGACGCGCAGGGCCGGCTGTTGCCGGACTCGGCCCGCATCACCCGCTTCGGGGCGTTCCTCCGGACGACCAGTCTCGATGAGTTGCCGGAACTCTGGAATGTGCTGACGGGGCGCCTCAGTTTCGTTGGGCCGCGGCCTTTGCTGACCGCCTATCTGCCGCGCTTCAGCCGCGGACAGGCGCGGCGTCTGAATGCGCTCCCCGGCATCACCGGCTGGGCACAGGTCCACGGGCGCAACGCGCTGGTCTGGGAAGAGAAATTCCGCCTCGATGTGTGGTATGTGGATCATTGGACGCTGGGGCGCGATGTGCTGATTCTGGCACGGACGGTCGGCACGGTGGCGCAGCGCGAAGGCATTATGGCGGGCCCGGAGGAAACGATGCCGGAATTCCTGGGCGCTGAGGGCCAACGCAGTCCGCGCGGCCGTTCGACCGCGCCGACCGGCGGCGCCATATGACCGACCGCGACTCGCGCGTGGTGCTGATCGGCGCCGGGGGTCACGGGCGCGTGTGCGCCGATGTGTTCCGCGCCGCGGGGTGGGTGGTGGAGGGATTCATTGACGCACAACTGCCCGCCGGCAGTCCCGTCGGCAGTGATTGGAAGGTGCTCGGCGGCCACGAATTACTCGACGATCCGAATTGGACAAAGGTGCGGGCATTCTTCGTCTCGGTCGGAAACAACGACACACGCGCCCGCCTGGCGGACGAGTTACGCGCCCGTGGTCTCCGCCTCGCGTCGGCGGTACACCCGTTCAGTTGGATCAGCCCGAGCGTGACCATCGGGAGCAATGTGGTGGTGATGCCGGGCGCCGTGGTGAATTACGGCAGCCGACTCGCTGACGATGTCGTCATCAACACGGGCGCGACGGTGGACCACGATTGCCCGCTGGCGCAGGGCGTGCAGGTCGGTCCGGGCGCACACATTTCTGGGACGGTGCCGATCGGCGCTCGCTCGTTCATCGGGACCGGCGCCAGCACGGTGCAGAGCATTTCCATCGGGCGCGATGTCATCGTGGGCGCCGGGGCGGCGGTGATCGAGAGTCTGCCTGACGGCGTGACGGCGGTAGGCGTGCCGGCGCGCATCATTGAGCGACGGAGTGGCGGCGGCTAGTCGCAGGCGCTAGTTGCTGGGGTGCGGGTCGCGCAGGTGCGCTTCGGCCCACTCGAGCAGGCGCGGTTCGCCGCCGCGGGTGGGGGTCGCCAGTTCTTCGAGCAGGCGCTTGGTGTATTCGACATTGCTGTACTTCTCGTCGCGGAAGTTGGCGATGCCCCCGGCGCGGATTTGCTCGACGATTTCGCGGATGCCGTCCTCCAGCGTGGTCTGGCAGCGGAAGCCGACGAGGCGGTGGAGTTTGTCGAAGCGCACGCGGTAGTTGCGGATTTCATCGTCGGTCGTGAGTTCCAGGCAGCGCGCGGCCGGCACGACGCGCTGCACGGCGGCGCCCACCTCGTGCAGCGTATGGTTCAAGTCGTTGTCGCCGACATTGAACACCTCGCCGCCGACGACCGGCAGCGGCGCCCGCAACAGCGCGATGGTCGCGCGCGACACATCGCGCACATGGATGAACGGTCGCCACTGCTGGCCGTTGATGATCTTGAACTGCTCTTCGACCACCGCCATCGCGGTCACCAAGTTGACGACCAGGTCGAAGCGCGGCCGATATGACCAGCCGAAGATGGTGGCGAGCCGCAGGATGGTCGGCTGGAAGATTTCGTCGCGCAGGGCGAGGAGGGCCTGTTCGGCGTCGAGTTTCGACCTGGCATACGCCGAGAGCGGGTTGACCTTGCTGTTCTCGTCGAGGTAGTCGTCCTGGTGGCCGTAGACCGCGGAAGTGGAGGCGAAGAGGAAGCGGCGGATCTGGTAGCCACGGGCCACTTCGCGGATCATCCGGGTGGCGGTGAAGTTGGTTTCTTTGGTGAGGTCGGCGTCCACATTACAGGCCGGGTCGCCGACAAGCGCCCCGAGGTGCACGACGCTGCCCATGCCGTAGAGGGCGCGCACCACGCTCTCCACATGGCGGAAGTCGCCTTCGAGGAGTTCGAAATTCGGGTGCTTCAGCAAGTCCTCAATCGGCTGGATGCCGAACATCAGGTTATCGAGGACGCGTACCTTGAACCCCTCGGCCAGGAGGTCGCGGCACAGAACGGAACCGACATAGCCGCAGCCACCGACGACGAGCACCTTGCCTTCATCCACCTGCGTGTTCGCGGTTCGCACCGGCCGCACTTCAACCACCTTCGAGAGCGCGTCCTTGATGAGGCGCGTCCCGCCGACGAAGAGCAGCGCTGTCACCCACAGCAACGGCACCACGGCGCGGGGGAACGCGGCGCTGCGTTCCATGGCGAACATGCTCGCCGCGAAGAGTAGGACGAAGATGGTCACGGCATTGAGTATGACGAGCGCCTTGTAGCGCGTTTGGTAACCGAGCGTGCGCGTATAGAAGCCGGCCAGGGCGAAGATCACGAGTCCTTCGAGCGTCAGCATGGGCGCGCGACCGAGGTACAGATCGAGATAGCGGTCCCACATCACGAGGAAATCATCGGCGGGCTTGCCGCCGATAAAGGCCAAGCCGAGGAACCGGATGCCCAGCGCCGCCGCGAACGCCGCGTTCAATAACACGGCGTCGGCGGCGACGCGCAGGACGCGGCCCGGCGTCACAATGCCGCGCAAGCGCTTCACGCTGCCGCCGCCTGGCCCGCGAGGGCGCCGGCGTGCGCGTGGGTGCGCTCGATGGCGCGGCAGATGCCGTCCGTTTCGGCGTCGGTCAGCCGGGCGTAAATGGGCAGACTGATGACATTGTCGGACAGCGCATCGGTGATGGGGACGACCGTCTCGTCGCGGTAGGCCGCGTACGCCCGCTGGCGGTGCAGCGGCGGATAAAAGTAGAAGCGCGTTTGAATGTTCTCGGCCTGCAAGGAGCGCCCGAGGTCATCGCGGGTCATGCCGAATTCGTCGGCGTGAACAATGAGCGAGAAATCCTTATAGGTGCTGCGGTCGCTGTCAGCGATGACTTGGAATTGCAAGCCAGGGAGGCCGCCTAAGCGCTCCTCGAAGGTGTGCGCAATCGCATTGCGACGGGCGACGCCGGCGTCCACCGTCTGCAGACTGAGCCGGCCGAGGATGGCGTGGAACTCGGACATCCGGGCGTTGAGGCCGGGGAATTCGCAGTCGTAGTTGCCTGGGTCGCCGTAATTGCGGCCGATGCGCAGGCGCCTGGCCAGTTCGTCCTCGTTGGTGGCAACGAGCCCCCCTTCCCCGCTGACCAGCAACTTTGTGGGACTGAGGCTGAAGACTTCGGCGGTGCCGCGGCAGCCGACGGGGCGGCCCTGGTACACGGACCCGAATCCGTGCGCGGCGTCGAAGATGAGCGGGACGCCGCGGTCACGCGCCACGGCTTCGAGCGCGTCGCAATCGGCCGGATTGCCGAACAGGTGCGTCGCCAGGATGGCGCCGTTCTTCGAGACGGCATCGGCGGCGAGCGCGGGATCGATGTTCCAAGTGTCGGGCAAGCAGTCCACGAAGACGGGCCGCAAGCCGTTCCACATCACGGCGTGGCCGGAGGCGCTGAAAGTGAAACTGGGCAGGACGACCGGGCCGGTGACTTCGAGGGCTTTGAAGGTGAGCGCCAGGCCAAGGGTGCAACTGGAGACAGCGACACAGTGCTTCACGCCCAGGCGCTCGGCGCACTCCGCCTCGAAGGCGCGGACATTGGCGGCATTAGTAATCTGACCAGTCTCGAGGATTTGGCGCAGGTGGGGAATGTAGGCCTCGGCCGACGGCAAAGTCGGTCGCAGAATGGGCACCACGGTCTCGAAGACCGGGCGCCCGCCGAGGAGGGCCGGTCGGTCAGTCATCAGTTCCGCACTCTGTGCCGATTCTTCCCATCATTCCGAGATTACGAGGGGGTGGCCCGAATCCCTTCCTTGCTTGCCGAGCAGGCAGCCATCTAAGCCCGGAAAACCCGCGGATTGGCGCCCTGCCGCGCCCCGAACAGGTTGCGCGTGTCGACAATGAGCGGCGCGTGCTCGGCGATGAAGGCCGGGTCGAAGGCGGTGTGGTCGGTGGCCACGACGACGCAGTCGGCAGCGCGCAGGATGGCGGCCTCGAGCGGCACCGAGTCCAAGTCGAAACGGAAGCGGCGCAGCGCCGGCACACGGGGGACGAACGGGTCGTGATACGAAACGACCGCCCCCTCCTCGCGCAACCGGTGCAGGATTTCCAGCGCCGGCGACTCGCGCAGGTCGTCGACATCTTTCTTGTAGGCGATGCCGAGCAGCAGCACCTTCGAGCCGTGTAACGGCTTGCCGGCAGTCCCCAGCGCGGCAGCTATGCGCGACACCACATAGGCGGGCATGGCGGCGTTGACTTCGCCGGCCAATTCGATGAACCGCGTGCTCAATCCATATTCGCGGGCGCGCCAAGTGAGATAGAACGGGTCCACCGGAATACAGTGGCCGCCAACGCCCGGGCCGGGATAGAACGGCACGAACCCGAACGGCTTGGTGCCGGCGGCGGCGATGACTTCCCAGACATCAATGCCCATGCGATCGAGGATGAGTTTCAGCTCGTTGACCAGTGCGATGTTGACGCAGCGATAGGTGTTCTCGAGCAATTTCGCCGACTCGGCGACCTCGGGCGACGAGACGGGGACGACTTGGGCGACGAGGTCGCGGTAGAGGGCGGAGGTGGCCGTTAGGCAGGCGTCGGAAATGCCCGACACCAACTTGGGGATGCGCTCGAGCGAGAAACTGGGATTGACCGGGTCTTCGCGCTCGGGCGAGAAGCCGAGGAAGAAATCTGTGCCGCAGCGCAGGCCGGTCGCTTCGAGGATGGGGAGCACGACTTCGCGGGTGGTGCCGGGATAGGTGGTGCTTTCGAGGACCACCAACTGACCGGGGCGCAGGGTCTCGGCGATGGTCTCGCTCGTCTTCACGATGTAGGAGAGGTCGGGCTCGCGGTGTTCGCCCAGCGGGGTCGGCACAGATTTCT